>JAEEGJ010002097.1_pt1 | contig 144955 bp, 120 predicted proteins | sample 8958761 | NCBI WGS metagenome assembly JAEEGJ01 (sample SAMN16246546, study PRJNA631951) | gut metagenome | biome: gut microbiome; feature: rumen; material: RS-attached | host: Bos | place: Iran: Karaj | collected 2018-10
CTGCTGCCTCCCGTAGGAGTCTGGACCGTGTCTCAGTTCCAGTGTGGGGGACCTTCCTCTCAGAACCCCTAGACATCGTCGCCTCGGTGTGCCGTTACCACGCCGACTAGCTAATGTCTCGCGAGCCTATCCGTATCCGACGAATCTTTCAAACAAAGGTCAGGCGGCCTCTGTTGTTATGGGAAATTAGACGGCGTTTCCACCGCTTATGCCCCGGATACGGGCAAGTTGCTCACGCGTTACGCACCCTTTTGCCGGTCGCCGGCAGAGTATTGCTACTCCCCGCTGCCCCTCGACTTGCATGTGTTAAGCCTGCCGCTAGCGTTCATCCTGAGCCAGGATCAAACTCTTCTTTGTATATTTTTTATACTCTCAGTTCTCTCCTGACACTCTATCAATTTCCAAAGAAATCAACGCTCTCGATTCTTAGTTTCTCGGTACTTGCTTGTACTTATCTTTTCAGTCTTTTCAATGATCTAAAAAATTTGGCGTAAAAAAACCAGCCTCTTCGGCTGATGGCCAACCCCTCTCTTGCGATTGGGATTGCAAAGGTAGACACTTTTTTTGTATTCGCAAACTTTTTTAAAAAATTTTTGAACTTTTTTTACCTCCCTTTTTTCACTATCTTTGCATACGACCAAGTAAACCGTTGATCCTTATGAAGAAAGCCGGAATCAGTATCTTCTTATTTATTTTACTCACCTGCGCCCTGTCCGCCCAGGAACGGGGTTCCCTGCTCTTCCACCTGTCCGGAGAAGAGGGCGTCGTGGCCGATTTCGCCCGCGGAGGCGGCGAACCCACCTACCTCAGCCAGATCTCATCCATAGACGACGGCGTGCAGGGCAAGGCCCTGCGCTGCGGCTACCGCCAGCTGCTGACCTGGCGTGCCCCGGGCAACATCTACGCCCGCGAGGGCACCCTCGCCTTCTTCTGGCGCAGCGGCGAACTGCCTTTCACACCCACGGAGTTCCCCATCTGGCGTGTCTCTTTCGCGGACCACAGCAGCTGGGACATGACCTGGATGCGCATCGACTACAACGGACACGGCTTCGACGCCTTCGTCACTGATAATAATCTTGCGCGCATACGCGTGAGCACTACCGTCGATCCCCTGCCGGCGCAGGAGGAATGGATCCACTTCGCCTTCAGCTGGGACGAGACCCGCGGGGTCCGCTTCTATATCAACGGCCGCGAGGCCGCCCGGCGCGACACCACCGTCACCCTCAACACCGGCCTCGACCAGTTCGGACCCCACTCCCGCATCATCAGCCCCTACAAGGTGCAAAGCATGTACAATATGCAGCGCGGCGGCGACATCGACGAGATCTTCATTTATGATAAAATGCTCGACGCGAGCGAAATCGCCCAACTCGCACAGGGCGGACACCCGGAGCCCGGGCCCTCCCGCCCGGCCGCCGCGGCAGACGCCTGGCGCCACTTCTATGGCTTCGACGGCGGCACGCCGCCCCTGCTCGAGAACGAGCACACCGCCGTGCGCAAACTCGGCATCCTGGATATCTACGACCTCAAGCGCTGGTATTGGAAGGCCGGAGACGGCATCCGCGAGACCACCTGGCCGGGGGTCTACAACCGCTCCCGCATCGAGGGACGCAACGACTACTTCCAGCTCCCCGACTGGGACTGCTACTACGACTCCGGGAAAAATGTCCGCTTCCAACTGCCCGACGAGCCCTGGAACTACGTGGAGATCACCGGCGGCGCCTTCGGCACCCTCGGAGTTTCGGCGGATCCCGAAGGCACGCATCCCGAGGCCCTCGCCCGCAAGGAGCGCGGTACCCAGCGCAGCTTCCACCGCCTCTCCGGCACCCGCAGCGGCGGGACCCTCACCTTCGCCAATGACCTCCAGGAAACCCCTATCCAGGAATTGAATGCCTTCTATATCCGGGAAGGAGACGCCCCCGAGGGCATCGCCCGGATCGAATACGCGCCCGCCCGCTTCGAGGATTTCCGCGATCCGGCGCTCGGCGCCATCCGGGACTACATCCTGGGCCGGCACCGCGCGGGAGAACGGCAGCTGATGCTGGCCCTGCCCGCCGGCAGCGGCACCCAGCCCCTGGAAGCGGCCGCCCCCGGGGACGATCCCATCGTGCACATCGTCATCCCCTCCGACACCCGTGACCTCGACCGGCGGGTGCCCCTGCGCCCCGGCGCACCCGCTGCACGCGTGCGCGCCGCCTCCTGGGAACAGATGCGCGGCGGCCTGGACGGGATCCGCATCCAGCTTCCCGCCCTGAGCGCCTCCCTGGCCGGGAGTGACGGGCGCATCGCCCTGAACATCCAGGTCAAGGACCCGATCTGGTCCCTTCGCGACATGCTGGACTTCTCGTTCAGCGTCCCGCCCGGGCAGGAACGCAGTCTCTGGCTGGACCTGCGCGACCGCATTCTCCCGGAGGGGAAACCCCTCTACCTGACCCTTTCGGGCGCCCAGCCCGGACTCAGCCCCGCCAGCCTCGCCGGGATGCGCATCTCGTTGATTTTCAAACCCTATGAAGAGGCGCGCAAGGAGCACATCGCCGACCGGCTCACCCAGGTGCGCGACACCTATGCAATGACCTGCGAGGAGAACTCCAGCAGCCGCCGGCAGGACAAGTTCAACCAGCTGGACGGCGACATGCGCGACCTGCTGCGCGTCGATCCCGGCAACCGCATCGGCCGCTCCTATTGGAGCCTCTTCTACGGCGAGCAGGCAGGCCCGGAATACGAAGAACCGCAAGCCCCGGCCGGCGTGCCGGAATGGGCCTGGCTCCAGCTCTGCCTGCTGCGGGAGTACCGCCACATCCTCGCGTGGTACCTCAACAACCGGATGATCGAGAACGGCGAACTCGGCGGCGGCATCTCCGACGACACCGACTACACCAACTACTACCCCGGATTCCACGCGATCGGCATCCTGCCCGACCGTCTGCAGGACGGCTTGGCGCGCCTGCTCCAGGCGGCCTATGACCAGGGAATGCTGACGAACGGGATGAGCACCATCCAGACCGACGGCCTGCACACCTACGAAGAGGGCGTCAACGCCCTCGTGCAGATGAACATCATCGACGCCGGCAACCCCCGCCTCGCCGAACGCCTGATGGAGAGCGCCCGCTCCTACCGCGACCGCGTCTTCGCCGTCAACGAACAGGGCCACACCCACGTCCGTTCCGACTACTTCAGCGCCACCAAGATGGCGCGCGAAGGCGTCTGGGTCTGGACCACCAATCGCAGCTACTTCCACACCGCTCCCGGCCTGCTGCTCGGCACCCTCTACGCCAACCCCGGCGCCCGGGCCTACATCATCCGTTTCATGGATTCGATGCTCGCCCACGCGCGCCCGGACGCCCAGGGCCGCCTGCAGATGCCCGAGGAGGTCAATTTCCTGACCGACGAGGTGCGCTCCTGGGGCTTCAATAACTCGATGCCGCCCCTGTGGGGCTGCTACCAGTGGACCGGCGAGCAGAAATACCTCACCCCCATCCGCGACTCCCGCTGGATCCTCTCCTTCCGGGACGATGAAGACCAGGTCGCCCAGTACCGGCGCGACCTCAAGAACTTGATCATCAAGGAGTTCATCTACACCGAAGGGAGCATCTGGACCGATCGGGTGCAGTTCCCGCACGACGCCATCCAGGTGGCGCGCCTGGGCGCTCCCGCCATGAACCGCCTCTCCCACTACGCTCCTACCAACGCCGTGGCGTGGCGCTTCGAGCGGGAAGAATCCGCCACCAACGTGGCCATCCATGTCACCCGCCACAGCGACAGCGCCCTCGACATCCGCTTCTTCAACACCGAGTCGCGCCCCGTCCGCGTGACGATGCTGGGCCGCGAGGCCCGCATCGGGACCTGGACCCTCGTGCGCGGGCAGGACCGTCCGGAAAAAGTCACCTTCGGGCGCTCCCGCAGCATCGACCTGACCATCCCCGCGGGCCGGGAATACACCATCTCCCTACAGCTGGACACCCCGGCTGCGGACGAAGCCACCCTGCCCGAACTGGGCATCGGGACCGAAGATGTCGTCCGGAGTGGCGATGCGCTGGAGCTGACCCTGCACAACCTGGGCGGCTGCCCCACTCCGCCGATGGACGTGGCCCTCGTGGACAAACGGGGCAAGGTGCTCGTCCGGAGCGTCTGCCCCGCCGTGCCGGCTCCCCTCGACCTGCTGCCCAAGACTGCCCGGGTGCGCCTGCAGCTCCCGGCCGGGCAGGACCTGCGCGGATGCCGGGTGGTCATCGACCCGGACGACCGTGTCTGTGAACTTTACGAAACCAACAATAGCATCTCCCTATGAGAAACCGCCTCTGCTTGCTGCTCCTGCTCACCCTCGCCGGCCCCCTCGCCGCGCAGGAAAATGACGCCCTGCTCTTCCACCTCTCCGCCGAACGCGGAGCCACGGCCGATTTCGCCCGCGGACCGGGCGGACCGAATTTCCTCGCCAACGTGAGCGTCATCCCGGACGGCGCCGCGGGCAAGGCCCTGCATTGCGGCTTCCGACAATTGCTGGCCTGGCACGCCCCGGGCAACATCTACGCCCGCGAGGGCACCCTCGCCTTCTTCTGGCGCAGCGGCGAACCCTTCACCCCCACGGAGTTCCCCATCTGGCGTGTCTCCTTCGCCGACCACACCAGCTGGGACATGGTCTGGCTGCGCATCGACTACAACGGCCACGGCTTCGACGCCTTCGTCACCGATAATAATCTTGCGCGCATACGCGTGAGCACCACCGTCGATCCCCTTCCGGCCCCCAATAAATGGACCCACCTCGCCCTCAGCTGGGACGAGACCCGCGGGATCCGTTTCTATATCAATGGCCGCGAGGCCGCCCGGCGCGATACCACCGTCACCCTCAACACCGGCCTCGACCAGTTCGGTCCCCACTCCCGCATCATCAGCCCCTACCAGGTCCAGAGCGCGTACAACATGCAGCGCGGCGGCGATATCGACGAGGTCCGCATCTACGGTAAAATGCTCTCCGATGGTGAAATAGCCCAGCTCGCCCGGGGCGGAGCGCCCCGCACGCAGGCCTCGGGCGTCCAATTCGCGGATGCCGACGAACAAAAGGCCTGGCGGCGTTTCTACGGTTTCGACGGGGACACCCCGCCTCTGCTCGAAGACGAGCACACCACCGTGCGCAAACTGGGCATCCTGGATATCTACGACCTCAAGCGCTGGTATTGGAAGGCCGGAGACGGTATCCGCGAGACCACCTGGCCCGGCGTTTACAACCGCTCCCGCATCGAGGGGCGCAACGACTATTTCCAACTTCCCGACTGGGATTGCTATTCCACTTCCGGCCTGAATGTCCGTTTCCAACTGCCCGACGAGCCTTGGAACTACGTGGAAATCACCGGCGGGGCCTTCGGCACCCTCGGCGTCTCGGAAAGCCCCGAAGGCACGGACCCCGAGACCCTCGGCCGAAAGGAGCGGGGCACCCAGCGCACCTTCCACCGCCTCGGCGATGCCCGCAGCGGCGGGACCCTCACCTTCGCCAACGATCTCCAGGAGACCCCCATCCAGGAACTGAACACCTTCTATGTCCACGAAGGCGACGCACCCGCGGGGCGTTTCCGCCTGGACTACACCCTGGATGATTTCGACAACCGGAACCACCCCGCGCTCACGCAGATCGAGGACTACGTCCGCGGACGTTTCCTGCCGGGCGAAAGGCGGATGCTGCTCGCCCAGCCCGCGACCCGGCGCAGCTATGACAATCCGATGGACTACGACCGCAAGTCCGCAGCCGGCGCTTCCGGCGGCGGCAAACCCATCGTACACATCGTCATCCCCTGCGACTTCCGCGACCTGGACATCAACGTGCCGCTCAACGTGGCGACGGCCCCGACGGAGTTCGGAGAATTCGGAGTCTCGTGGCGCTCCAACGTCCGCTCCTGGTCATGGATCGGCCTGCACGCAGGTCTGGACGGCATCCGCATCCAGCTCCCCGCCCTGGGCGCCGAGCTGGCCGGAAACGACGGTCTAATCCCCCTCAACCTCCAGGTCAAGGACCCGATCTGGCCCTTGCGCGACATGCTGGACTTCTCCTTCAGCGTCCGCCCCGGCCAGGAGCGCAGCCTCTGGCTGGACCTGCGCGACCGCATCCTCCCGGAGGGGCAGCCCCTCTACCTGACACTCGCCGGTGCGGGTGCGGATTTCAATCCGGCCCAGCTCAAACAGATCCGCATCGAACTGGTATTCAAAGACTATGATGAGGCCAAGGCGGAGCACGTCGCCGACCGTTTCACCCAGGTGCGCGACACCTATGCGATGCTCTGCGAGGAAAATACGACCAGCCGGCGCCTGAGCAAATACCGCCAGATCGAAGGCGACCTGCGGGATCTGCTCAAGGTGGATCCCGAGCACCGCATCGGCCTCAAATACTGGCACATCTACAACAGCGAGCAGCCGCTCCCCTACACCGAGCCCGTCGCGCCCCGGAGTGTGCCCGAATGGGCCTTCCTCCAGCTGAAGTTGCTGCAGAAATACCGCGAGGTCTTCGAGTGGTTCATCGACCGGCGCCAGATCGAGAACGGCGAATTCGGCGGCGGCATCTCCGACGACACTGACCTGACCAACCACTTCCCCGGCCTGATCCACCTCGGCGTGCTGCCGGAGAAATTCTCCGAAAGCCTGCACCGCTTCATGGAAGCGGTCTATGCCGAAGGGACGCTCACGGGCGGGATGAGCACCATCATGTCGGACGGCCTGCATACCTACGAAGAAGGCGCCAACACCGTGGTCCAGGTCAACACTGTCGAATACGGCAACCCCGTCCAGGTCGAGCGCCTGATGGAGAGCGCCCGCAGCGTGCGGGACCACCTGCTCGGGACCACCCCGGGCGGGCACCTGCATTTCCGCTCGGACTACTTCAGCGCCACCAAGATCGCCGAATCCGAACCCTGGACCTGGTCCTCCTACCGCGAATTCTACCACACCGGCCCCGGCCTGCTGCTGGGAGACGCCTACGGCAATCCAGCCGCCCGCGAATACCTCCTCCACCTCGCCGAGTCCACCCTGGCCCACGCCCGGAAGGACGCCCAGGGCCGCATCCAACTCCCCAACGAGATCAACTTCCTCACGGACGAAGCCCGCTCCTGGGGCGGCTCCTTCGCCCTGCCGATGATGTGGTACGCCTGGCGATGGACCGGGGAGCAGAAGTACCTCGACGCCCTGGCCAACTCGCAGTGGGATCACCGCGACTACACCCCGGAATCGCTCGCGACCCAGATCCGGCAGGACCTGCGGACCATCGACGCCCGGGAATTCATCATGACCGAAGGCAGCCTCTGGACCGACCGTATCGGCTTCCCCTGCGAGACCATCCAGTACAGCCGTCTGGGCGGAATTGCGATGACCCGCAGCCAGAACCTCGTGCCGAGCAACCCGATCCGCTGGCATTTCCGCCGCGACGGCGATGCCGAAAAGCTGGCCATCCTGGTCCACAACCACGCCCCCGTCGAACTTGAAATCGAGTTCTTCAACACCGCCGGCCGGGCCGTCCGCGCCACCCTGGAAGGCGTCGAGATCCCCGGTGGGCAGTGGACGCTCACACTGCCGGGCGGCCGCACACGCAGCGTTGAATTCGGCCGCGCCCGGAGCATCGACCTGCGCATCCCGCGCAAGGGCAGCACCCTGACACTCAAACTGGACTCCGCCCCCGAAGACTACGCCCTGCGGCCGGAACTCGGCATCGGGCCGGAAGACCTCGATCCGGGTCCCGACGGCCTCGCCGTGACGGTCCACAACCTCGGCGGCGTGCCAGTAGGGCCCGTCACCGTGGCCCTGACGGACAGTCGCGGACGTATCCTCTCACAAACAGAAACCCCGGCCATCCCGGCACCGGTCGATCTGGTGCCCAAGACTGCCAGGGTTGTCCTGCAGGTCCCGGAATCTTGTCGGCTGGACGCCTGCCGCGTCGTCCTCAACCCCGGGAAAGAATCCGGGGAAATCTACCCCGGAAATAATGCTACATCATGCCGCCTCCCGGCATCGCAGGAGCGGCCGGAGTAGGTTCGGGGATGTCCACGATGCCGCACTCGGTGGTCAGGAACATGCCGGCCACGGAAGCGGCGTTCTCGAGGGCCACGCGGGCGACCTTGGTCGGGTCGATCACGCCGGCCTCGTACATGTGCACATACTCGCCGGTGCGGGCATTGTAGCCGAAGTCGGCCTTGCCCTCCTTGACTTTCTGCACGACCACGGCGCCGTCCACGCCCGCGTTGAGCGCAATCTGGCGCAGCGGCTCCTCGATGGCACGGGAGACGATGTGGATACCGGTGGTCTCGTCCTCATTCTCACCCTTCAGGCCGTCGAGGGCCTCGATGGCGCGCACATAGGCCACGCCGCCGCCCGGGAGGTAACCCTCCTCGACTGCGGCACGGGTTGCGTTGAGGGCATCCTCCACGCGGTCCTTCTTCTCCTTCATCTCCACCTCGGTGGTCGCACCGACATAGAGCACGGCCACGCCGCCGCCCAGCTTGCCCAGGCGCTCCATCAGCTTCTCCTTGTCGTAGTCGGAGGTACTGACTGCGATCTGCTTGCGGATGGACTCCACGCGCTCGGCGATGGCCTCGCTGCTGCCGGCGCCGCCCACGATGGTGGTGTTCTCCTTGGTGATGGTCACCTTCTCGGCATGGCCGAGCAGGTCCAGGGTGGCGCTCTCCAGGCTGAAGCCGCGCTCCTCGGACACCACGGTGGCGCCCGTCAGGATAGCGATATCCTGGAGCATCTCCTTGCGGCGGTCGCCGAAGCCCGGAGCCTTGACGGCAGCGATCTTGAGCGCGCCGCGCAGCTTGTTGACCACGAGCGTAGTCAGGGCCTCGCCATCCACATCCTCGGCGATGATCAGCAGTACGCGGCCTTCGCGGGCGACGGGCTCGAGGATCGGCATCAGGTCCTTCATCGCGGAGATCTTCTTGTCGGTAACGAGCACAAAAGCATCGGAGAGCTCGGCCTCCATCTTGTCACCGTCGGTGATGAAATACGGGCTGATGTAGCCGCGGTCGAACTGCATACCTTCGACCACCTTCACCTCGGTGTCGGTGCCCTTGGCCTCCTCGACGGTGATCACGCCGTCCCGGCCCACCTTGGACATCGCATCGGCGATGAGCTTGCCGATGTTGCCGTCATTGTTGGCGGACACGGTGCCGACCTGCTCGACCTTGGAGTAGTCACTGCCCACCTCCTGGCTCTGCGCCCTGAGGTTGCCGACCACGGCGGCGACGGCCTTGTCGATGCCGCGCTTGAGGTCCATCGGGTTGGCGCCGGCGGTCACGTTCTTGATGCCGACATTGATGATGGCCTGGGCGAGGACGGTGGCGGTGGTGGTACCGTCGCCGGCCTGCTCGTTGGTCTTGGAGGCGACCTCCTTGACCATCTGGGCGCCCATATTCTCGAAACGGTCCTCCAGCTCGACCTCCTTGGCCACGGTCACGCCGTCCTTGGTCACCTGGGGTGCACCGAATTTCTTGTCAATCACTACATTGCGGCCCTTCGGTCCGAGGGTCACCTTCACGGCGTCAGCCAATGCGTCCGCACCGGACTTCATCTTGGAACGGACATCTACGTCGAATTTGATTTCCTTTGCCATAATTACAGGATTGCTAAAATGTCAGACTGCTTCACGATAAGATACTTTTTGTCGTCCACGGTCACTTCCGTACCGGCATACTTGCCGTACAGGACCTGGTCACCGGGTTTGACTTCCATCGGCTCATCCTGCTTGCCGGGGCCGGTGGCGAGGACGGTGCCCTGCTGGGGTTTCTCTTTCGCTGTGTCGGGGATATAGATACCCGAAGCCGTCTTGGTCTGGGCCTCCTTGGGCTCGATCAGGACTCTGTCTGCTAAAGGTTTGATCATGATGATATGTGTTTAAATTGTATACTTGCCTGCCGCGGACGAGCCGTGGCGGAGGGTATGAAATCAATGTCCGTGCCAATGACATTTTGTCATTCGCATCGGATAATCGTAAATTATTGCTACATTTGTTAGACACCATTAACCGTATTCCATCAGCTTTATCCAGATGAAGCAAATCCTTACCCTGCTGGCTTGTTCCCTGATGCTGCTCCAACCAGCTTGGGGTCAGCCCTTTAGCGGAGAACGGCTGGACCGCGGATTCGTGGGCCGGCCCGTCGAGAGGGGTTTCTACCTGAGCTGGCGCATGCTCCCCGCAGACGCCGCCGACCTCGCATTCGACCTCTACCGCTCCACCGACGGCGGTCAAGCCGTCAAACTCAATGACAGCCCCATCCTGCGCACCTCCGACTTCGTCGACACCGGAGCCGACCTCGCACGGGACAACCGCTGGAGCCTCCGCAGCCGCGGGCGCGAGCTCGCCTCCTGGAGCCGCACCGGCGGACAGGCGGCCCTCCCCTACCTGGCCATCCCGCTGGATCCACCTGAAGCGCGGAAAACCTTCGGCACCGACGAGACCTACACTTTCTCGGCCAACGACGCCAGCGTGGGCGATCTAGACGGCGACGGCCAATACGAGATCATCCTCAAGTGGGAGCCCTCCAACCGCAAACTTCCCCCCAACCGGGGCTACGCCGGCAACACCCTGATCGACGCCTACAAACTGGACGGCACCCGCCTCTGGCGCATCGACCTGGGCCACAACATCCGCTCCGGCCCGCCCACCACGCAGTTCCTGGTCGCCGACTTCGACGGGGACGGCCGCGCCGAACTATGCTGCAAGACCGCCGACGGTACCATCGACGGCACCGGCAAACCCATCGGCGATCCCACCCTGGACAACCGCGTGGGCGACGAGGCGGATCCCGCCTTCGGCAAAGTTCTGCTCGGCCGGGAATACGTGACCGTCTTCGACGGCCGCACCGGGGCGGCGCTCGCCACGGAAGAATATATCCCCGTCCGCTACCCGCTCGACAGCTGGGGCGGCTGGGGCGGCAACGGAGGCACCGACAACCTCGGCGAACGCGCGGACCGCTTCAGCGCCGGAGTCGGTTGTTTCGACGGCAAGACCCCCTCGCCCTTCTTCGTCCGCGGCTGGTACGGGCGGACCGTCGTGGCCGCCTGGACCTTCACCAATGGTAAACTGCAGCCCCTCTGGACCTTCGACAGCAGCGAACGGCGCTGGGCCGGCTACTCCGGAATGGGCAACCACAGCGTGACCGTGGGCGATTTCGACGGCGACGGCTTCGATGAAGTCTGCGTCGGCGCGATGATCGTCGACCACAACGGCGAAGGCCTGCTCACCACCAAACTCCGCCACGGCGACGCCCTGCACGCCGGAGACCTCGTGCCCTCGCGGCCGGGCCTGGAAGTGTTCGGTGTCCACGAGAACGAAGAGAACACCATCCAGTTCGGCACCCCCGGCATGGCCGTCTACGACGCCCGTACCGGTGAAATCCTCTGGAGCGCCGAGCCCGGGGCCGATATCGGCCGCGGCGTGGCGGCGGACATCGATCCGCGTTTCGAAGGGGCCGAATGCTGGGGCGGCGGCACCCGGGGCCTGCGCAGTTGCGCGACCGGGGAGATCCTCACCAACACCGTCCCTTCCTCCACCAATTTCATCATCTACTGGGACGCCGACCCCTATTCCGAACTCCTGGACCGCACCACCATCAGCAAATGGAACTGGGAAACCGGCCGCTCGGATGTCCTGCTGCAGGGTGAAGGCGTGGTGGCGTGCAACGGCTCCAAGGCCACGCCCTGCGTGTCCGCCGACCTGCTCGGCGACTGGCGCGAGGAGGTGGTCTGGGCCACACCCGACAACCGCGAACTCCGCATCTACCTGACCGACATCCCGGCTGAGAACCGCATGCCCACGCTGATGAGCGACCGGATGTACCGCATGGCCATCGCCTGGCAGAACGTCGCCTATAACCAGCCGCCCCACCCCAGCTTCGACATGGTGAAGCGTTTCGAAGAAATCCGTCAGAACCAAAAGCCGGCCGCCCGATGAAAAAGATTCTCCTCTGCATCCTCGCCGGATGCCTCCTGCTACTCTCCGCCGGCGCCCAATCCCTGCAGGATGCACGCCTGGGCCGGGGCCTCATCGCGACCGGCGCCGGGGACGGCGTCCACGTCAGCTGGCGCATGCTGCCCGGCGACAAGGCGGACCTCTCCTTCGACCTCTACCGCGAGACCGACGGCGGCCGCGCGGTCAAACTCAACAAGCAGCCCATCCGCACGACCTCCGACTTCCTGGACGGCGAAGCGGACCTCTCCCGCACGAACCGCTGGATTCTCAAATCCAGCGGCAAGGAGCTGGCCAGTTTCACCTTAAAAGGCGGTGACCCCCGCCCCTACCTGGAGATTCCCGTGCAGAAACCTGAAGCCCGGCAGGTCTTCCGGGTAACCGAGCGCTTCTACGGCGCCACCGACCGGGAGAACCCCGGCGACGCCTCCGACCGCTATACCTTCAACGCCGGCGACTGCTCCGCAGCCGACCTGGACGGAGACGGGCAGCCGGAGATCATCCTCAAATGGGAGCCTTCCAACGCCAGCGTCCCTTCCCGGACCGGCATCACGGGCAACACCCTGCTGGATGCCTACAAACTGGATGGTACCCTGCTCTGGCGCATCGACCTGGGGCACAACGTCCGCTCCACCTACCTGACCACCCCCTTCGTCGTCTATGACCTCAACGGGGACGGCCGGGCGGAACTGGTCTGCAAGACCGCGGAAGGCACCGTGGACGGGAAAGGGACCATCCTCGGCAACCCGCGCGCAGACTGGCGCTCGATGGACGAAGCCTCCGCCACTTTCGGCCGCATCGTCAACGGCCCGGAATACCTCACCGTCTTCGACGGCCGCACCGGGCAGGCCCTCGATTCGCAGAAATACATTCCCATCCGCTACCCGCTGAGCGGCTGGGGCGGCATCGGCGGAAATGACAGCGTGGATATCCGGCCCGAGCACTACACCGCGGGCGTCGCCTACCTCGACGGCCGGCAGCCCTCGGTCTTCTTCGTACGCGGCGCCGACGGACGTACCGTCGTGGCGGCCTGGGACTTCCGGGACGGCAAACTGCAGTCCCGCTGGACCTTCGACAGCAGCGAGAAGCCCTGGGGCGGCTACTCCGGCAACGGCAGCCCGCAGGTAGCCGTGGCCGATTTCGACGGCGACGGCTGCGATGAGATCTGCGTGGGCGCGATGACCGTGGACAACGACGGCACGGGCCTCTACACGACCCGCCTGCGCGGCGGTCCCGTCCTGCACGCCGGAGCGCTGCTGAGCGGTCGGAAGGGCCTGCAGGTCTTCGGCCTGCACGACACCTCCGGAGAGATCGGCGCCTTCCTCGGCACGCCTGCCCTGGCCGTGTTCGATGGCGCTACGGGCGAGGTCCTCTGGAGTTTCGGCCCCGGAGAAACGGCCGAGCGCGCCCTGGCCGCCGACATCGATCCGCGCCATCCCGGCGCGGAGATCTGGGTCGGACTCGTCCCCCAGCCCGTCCGCCCGGGTCCCGGACGCGCAGGCAGCCCGCCTCCGGGCGGAATGCCCGGCATGCCCCCGGGAATGGGTCCCGGCGGCAATCCTGCCGGCCGGGGGGCTCCTGCCCGCACCGCTACGCCCGCCTATGACGGGCCGCTGCGCGGGCTCTACGCCGCCGACGGGCAGAAACTCGGCGACAACGCCCCCGTCCCCTGCCACTTCACCATCTACTGGGACGCCGACCCCCAGGCCGAACTCATCGACGGCACCACCATCTGCAAATGGAACTGGGAGCAGCAGACGACCCGGCCCCTGCTGGAGGCCGAGGGCGTCCGGGCCAATGAGAGCCCGCGCGGCATCCCCTGCCTGGTCGGCGACCTGCTCGGCGACTGGCGCGAAGAGGTCGTCTGGATCAGTGAAGACGGCACATCCCTGCGCATCTACCACACGCCCATCCCGGCAGACGGGCGGACCACCACCCTGCTGGACGACCGGATGTACCGCCTGGGCCTCGTGTCCCAGAATGTCGGCTACAACGCCCCCGCACACCTGAGTTTCGACCTTTCAACCCGCATCATACCATAAACCATTACCCATATGAAGAGAATTCTCCTCTTATTCGCAACGCTGGCGGCATCCACCGCCCTGCACGCCGAATCCGTGGACCTGCACTGGATCGACAAGACCCCCGCCTACAATCTTGGCCAGAGCTGGGGCGTCCCCTTCGCCAAGGGGACGATGAACGAGCAGGGAACGTTCACCCTGACCGACGCGAACGGCACCGTCATTCCCCAGCAGCACTGGGTGCTCTCCCGCTGGTCGGACGGCAGCGTCAAATGGATGGGCTTCTACGCCACCCTCGGCCCCGACCAGGCCGGAAACCTGAAACTGAACGCCGTCAAGGCCGACAAGAAGACCCTGCGGGCCCTCGCCAAGGCCAAACCCGCGGCCGGTCCCACGATCGTGACCTGCGATGATGACGACAAAATCGTCATCGACAATGGCGTCTTCGAAATCTCCTTCGCCAAGAGCGGCGACGAGCTCATCAACTACATCTCCATGGACGGACACGAGGTCGTGTCCAGCGGCCGGCTGGTCGCGCAGACCGAGGACCGCTCCCGCATGGCAGACGGCGTCATCACCTACCACGACTTCGAGACCAATGTCCTCTCGGGCGAAGTGGAGCGCAGCGGCCCCGTCGCTGCGGTGGTCAAGATCACAGGCATGCACAAGGCCGTGAAAGGCAGCCGCGAGTGGCTCCCGTTCACCGTCCGATTCTATGTCTTCAAGGACTCAGCCCCCATCAAGATGGTCCACTCTTTCGTCTATGACGGCGAGCAGCGCGACGACTACATCAAGGGCCTGGGCATCGAGTTCGACCTGCCTTTCCGGGAAGATCTCCAGAACCGCCACGTCGCCTTTGCGGGCGACGGCGACGGCCTCTTCGACGAAGCGGTGGAGCTGCTCGGACGCGGCGGCAACCTGCAGCTGGCTACGCCTCCCGGCCAGCGGCCCGGCATGCCCGGCGGACAACCCGGCGGACAGCGGCCCCAGGGTGGCCAGCCCGGCGGACAGCCGGGCGGGATGCCCCGTTTCGTCAGCTACGGACCGATCCAGTTCAACAACGGACGCATTCCCAACTATGACGAGGTCAACGCCGGTTCAAAGGCCCGCCTGGATGAGCTGGCCAAATTCGACGACTACAAACTCGTCCAGTCCAGCTCCGACGGTTTCACCATCCAGAAACGCACCGGGGAGCACAGCGCCTGGTTCGGCACCGCCGGCGGCCACCGTGCCCGCGGCTATGTGATGGCCGGAGATGTCTCCGGCGGCCTGGGCGTCTCGGTCAAGAACTTCTGGCAATCCTTCCCGGCCGAACTGGACGCCACCGGCATGCGCGGCAAGACCGGCAAGATCACCGTCTGGCTGTGGAGTCCCAACGGCGAGACCATGGATATGCGCCACTACGACATTGAGGGCCACGGTCTCGGTTCCTCCTACGAGGATTGGGTCGAGGGCTATGACACCGCCTACGGCGTCGCCCACACCAGCGAGCTGACGCTATTCCCCTTCAGCGAGATGCCCACCCGCGAGGAAGTCTCCTGCCAGGCGAACCTCGGACAGGACATCGTCCAGCTGCTCCCCACCCCGCAGGCCCTCTACGATGCCAAGGCCTTCGGCATCTGGTCCCTGCCTGCCAAGAATCCCAACGACACCCAGCAGTATCTGGAGAAGCAGATCGATACCTACCTTAAGTATTACGAGATCAACATCGAATCCCAGCGCTGGTACGGCTTCTGGAATTACGGCGACGTGATGCACTCGCTCGATGCCAACCGCCACGTCTGGAACTACGATGTCGGCGGCTACGCCTGGGACAACACCGAACTGGAGACCGACCTCTGGCTGTGGTTTGCCTTCATCCGCTCGGGCCGTCCGGACTTCTGGCGCGTGGCCACGGCGATGACCCGCCACACCTCCGAGGTGGACGCTTACCACATCGGCCCGATGAAGGGCCTCGGCACCCGCCACAACGTCATGCACTGGGGCTGCGGGGCCAAGGAAGCCCGCGTGGGCCAGGCCTGGTGGAAGCGCTACTATTACTACCTGACCACCGACGACCGCCTGGGCGACCTGATGCACGAGTCGCTCGCCGCCAACGAGGCTTTCCTCAATTTCGACCCGCTCGTGCGTGCCCAGACGCGCGCCGACTTCCCGACCGCCCAACCTACGCGCCTGCGCTGGGGACCGGACTGGACCTCGCTCGTGGGCAACTGGTTCACGGAATGGGAGCGCACCGGCGACAAGCACTGGCTCGACATGATCAACGCCGGCATGAACTCGCTGACGCACCTGCCCAACGGCCTGTTCACCGGCAAGGGTCCCTATGGCTACGACCCTGCGACGGGCGTGCTCACCTACGAGGGCGACCCCGACTGGATCACCAACTCCAACCATCTAGCCAACCTGCAGAGCAGTGTCGAGATCTTCATCGAGGCCCTCGACGAGATCGGCAACAAGGACTTCATCAAGACCTATATGGAGTATGCCAACTGGTATGAGGTGCCGCGCGACGACGCGATCCGCAACCTCCCGGAGAATGCCCCCTACAAGAACTGGTGGGGCCACTGGAACATCCCGCGCCTGCTGGCCTTCGCCGCCAGCCGCAATGGCGACCAGTACCGCGCCGACTTGGCCTGGAAGCGCTTCCTGAGCGGTACCGTGGGCCCTGACGGCAAGGTGCTCGACCGCGTGAGCCTCAACTGGATCGGCGGAACGGATGCCATCAACCCGACGGTCGAAGACCCCCGGGTGAGTACAAACGACGTGGCTCAGTGGAACCTCGAGGCCATCATCATGCAGGAGTTACTGCCGGACAACATCCCCGCCCTCAAGGACATCGAGCCCTCCGCCTTCGGAGCCCGGCCGAGATAACATCTGCCAGAGCACGATCCCCACGGACACGCTCACGTTGAGCGAATGTTTCGTCCCGTACTGGGGGATCTCCACACACAGGTCGGCGGCGTCCACGACATCTTGTCGGACGCCGTCGACTTCGTTTCCGAAGACCACGGCATAGCGGAGCCCCGCCTCGCGGCGGAACGCCTGGAGCGGCACGGCGTGCTCGGTCTGCTCGGCGCAGACCACGGTCCAGCCCTCCGCCTGCAGGCGCTTCACCAGGGCGAGGGTATCGTCCACGTGCTCCCAGGGCACACTGTTTTCGGCACCCAGGGCTACCTTATGGATTTCAGCGGAAGGCGGTGTGGCGCAGATGCCGCAGAGATAGACCCGGTCTGCCCGGAAGGCATCCCCCGTCCGGAAGGCGCTGCCCACGTTGTGGGCGCTGCGGATGTTGTCCAGAATCAGCACCAGCCCCGAGGGGGGCAGGCTGCGATAGTGGTCCGCAGAAATGCGTCCCAATTCGATATTTAGCAATTTCCTGTCGCTCATTGTTCACAAAGGTACGGAAAAAGTATTATATTTGTGTTTGTACATTTTTGACACAATGAAACAGGACATCCAAATCTCCGATCTGATCAAGAAAGAGTATGAGCGCCAGAAATCCGGCCTCGAGCTCATCGCATCCGAAAATTACGTCACCGACGAGGTGCTCCAGGCCATGGGCTCCATCTGCACCAACAAATACGCAGAGGGTTATCCCGGCAAGCGCTACTATGGCGGTTGCGAGGTGGTGGACCAGATCGAGCAGCTGGCCATCGACCGCATCAAGGCCATCTACGGCGCCGAATGGGCCAATGTCCAGCCGCACTCCGGTGCCCAGGCCAACATGGCCGTCACGATGGCGGTCCTGCATCCCGGCGACACCTTCATGGGCTTGGACCTCAGCCAGGGCGGTCACCTCACCCACGGCTCCCCCGTCAACGCCTCCGGCTTGCTGTACAATGCTGTCGCCTACGGGCTCAATCCCGAGACCGGGCGCGTGGACTATGACGCCATGGAGAAGCTGGCCCTCAAGCACAAGCCCAAAATGATCATCGGCGGCGCCTCGGCCTATTCCCGCGAGTGGGACTACGCCCGGATGCGCGCCATCGCCGACCGGGTCGGCGCCATCCTCTGGATCGATATGGCCCACACCGCCGGCCTGATTGCCGCCGGCCTGCTGGAGAATCCTGTCAAATACGCCCACATCGTGACCTCCACCACGCACAAGACCCTGCGCGGGCCGCGCGGCGGCATCATCCTCATCGGCAAGGACTTCGACGACCCGCAGGGCCGCACCACACCGAAGGGCGTCGTCAAGAAGATGAGCCAGGTCCTCGATTCCTACGTCTTCCCCGGCGTGCAGGGAGGACCGCTCGAGCACGTGATCGCCGCCAAGGCCGTCTCCTTCTTCGAGGCCCAGCAGCCGGAGTTCGTGCGCTACCAGCAGCAAGTCGTCGACAACGCCCAGGCCATGTGCGCCGAATTCCTGCGCCGCGGCTACAAGGTGGTCAGCGGCGGCACGGACAACCACCTGATGCTCATCGACCTGCGCGGCAAGTTCGACGCCGTGACGGGCCGCATCGCCGAGCAGCAACTCGAGAAAGCCGCCATTACCCTCAACAAGAATATGGTCCCCTTCGACACCCGCAGCCCCTTCCAGACTTCGGGCTTCCGCATCGGCACCCCGGCCGTGACCTCCCGCGGCTTCGTGCAGAAGGATATGGTGGACATCGTGGGTCTGATCGACGAAGTGCTCACTTCCTGCGCCGCCCATATCGACGCCCTCTCCCTCAAGAAGGATGATGTACCCACGCCCGAGCAGCTCGCTTCCCTCGCCGCCCACAACGCCGTGCTGGACGACGTCCGCCGCCGGGTCCACCAGATGACCGCCGGCGTCCCCCTCAACCGCTTCTAGATGAAGAAAATACACCTTCTTTGGCTCCTCTGCCTCGTTGCGCTGCCGCTCGGCGCGCAAAATTCGCGGGGGCGTGCCCAGATTTTTACATTGGAGGATCTGAGCGGCCGCAACCGTTTCGCCTGGGAATATGACGCGGACCTGCGCTACATCTTCGACAACCGGGAATTCAGCGCCTCGGACGACGCCTTGATCCCCTCCGGGACCTTCAACACCCTGGTCTTCGCCCCGACCGTCGGCTTCAGCGTCCAACAGACCCCCCGGATACATCACCGCATCAGCGTGGGCGTAGAACTCGCCCACGATATGGGTTCGCAGACCTGGAACGGTCTCGCCCGGGAGCCGCTCGCCTGGTACGACGCCCACGTCCGGACCGGCCAGGGCATCTTCGAAGGCGTTGCCGGCATCTTCCCGCGACGCTTCCTCGAAGGCGAATACACTGAGGCCTTCTTCTCCGGTATGTACCGCGACACCGACCGCAATCTCGAAGGCGTGCTGCTGAAGTGGCGCGCGCAGAAGTTCTTCACCGAATTGGGCTGCGACTGGATGGGCCAGTACGGCCTCGCCCGCCGGGAACGCTTCCAGGTGATCAGTTTCGGCCGCTGGGATGCCACCTCCTGGCTCGCGCTCGGCTGGACGGGCAGTTTCTACCATTTCGCCTGCTCCGAGCTGGCGCCCAACGTGGTGGACAATCACCTCCTGGAACCCTGGGTCAAGATGGATTTCTCCCGCCAGACGCAATGGGAGGAACTCTCGATCCGGGCCAGTTTCCTGGCCGGCTACCAACGGGACCGGAGCACCACCACCCGCTACAACCCCATAGGCGGAGATCTGATCCTCACCGCCCGCCGCTGGGGCCTCGTCCTGCAGAACGAGACTTTCTCGGGCGACCGTATGCTGCCCCTGCGCGGCGCGTCCGGCCCGGATCACGTACCCTATGGCACGGACCTCTATTTCAGTTCGCCCTGCTATAGCAACTTCTATGACCGCATCGAATTGGCCTGGATCCCGAACCTGACCCGCTACCTGAGCCTGCGGCTCGCCATCCGGGCTCACTTCGGGCCCTACGGCTACCTGGGCTGCCAGCAGCAATTCTCCCTGCGCTTCAGCCTCGACGCCCTGCGCCACCGCGATATCGTCTCAGGCCGCAGCCTATGAAGTACTGGGACTTCCGAGAAAGCGGCAAGCCCCGCTACGACTACCTCGCCTACACCGACGGCAGCTACCTATTGCGCAGGAACTTCGGCGCCTCCGCCTGCATCGTGCTGGATGGCGAGCAGATGGGAGTCTGCTACAAATGGAGCGAAGTCAGCCGCTACTCCACCAGCAACCGCCAGGAGATAGCCGCCATCATCCACGCCCTGCTGCACACCCCCGAGGGCAGTAGCGTGCTCGTCCGGAGCGACAGTGAGAACGGCATCGCCCAACTCACCGGAGCCGTGCGCAGCCGCAAGGACTGGGACCTCGTCCAACTCTACCGCCAGACGGTCAAGGAGCGGCGGCTGCGCGTCACCCTGGAATGGGTCCGCAGCCATAGCGGCGACCCCTGGAACGACTACGTGGACAATCTCTGCATCGAAGCCCTGGCCCTGTTCGAGGTCGACGGCACGCGGGTCCGCGAAGGGGTTGACCCGGATGCGCTTTTTGCCTACCTTTGCAGAAAACAAACAGATTGATATGAAGATAGCTGTCATCGGCGCCGGCAATATGGGCGGCGCCACCGCCCTGGGCCTCGCGGCCGCCTTCCCGGACGCCCGGATCTGCTGCACAGCCCGCCATGCCTCCACCCTGGAGAAATTCTCCGCCCGCGGCCTGCAGACTTCCCTGGACAACCTCGCCGCCGCCCGCGAGGCGGAAATCGTAATCCTCGGGGTCAAGCCCTGGCTCGCGCAGGGAGTACTCCAGCAGCTCCGGCCCGCCCTCTCGGGCAAAATCCTCATCTCGCTGGTCGCCGGCATCCCGGCGGACGAGATGCGCGGCTGGCTCGCCGGCAGCGGCCTGAGCGGCGCCTACACCGTGATTCCCAATCTCGCCATCGAATACCGCGAGAGCATGACTTTCATCCACGAACTCTCCGGCACGCCCGAGACGCTCCGCACCGTGCGGATGCTCTTCGATGCCACCGGGCGCAGCGCAGTCGTGGACGAGAAGCGGCTGAACGCCGGAATGATGCTGGCTTCCTGCGGCACCGCCTTCGCGTTGCGCTATGTGCGCGCCGCGGCGGAAGGGGGCGTGGAGCTCGGACTCTATCCGCGCGAGGCCATCGAGGCGGCCCTCCAGACCGTCAAAGGCGCCGCCGTGCTGCTCGAAGCGCGCGGCACCCACCCCGAAGCGGAGATCGACCGCGTGACCACCCCCGGCGGCATCACCATCAAGGGTCTCAACGCCATGGAAGAAGCCGGTTTCACCGCAGCGGTCATAGCCGGCCTCAAAGCCTGGAGTCCGAAGAAATAACCCTCCCTCCCCGGAGCGGCCAACCGCTCTTCTATGAAACAAGACCCCGGCAATCTCATTGGATTGCCGGGGTCCTGTCAAAAGTGTTCGTACAGTGCGTTAATCATTCACGTTGACATCGCGCACGAGGCGGGTCGGGACGGTGGTCGCCATGAAGGTTCCGTGCACACCGGTACCGTCGTTACTCAGCTTCATACAGTACGTCTGATTGCTATGCGGGATATCCAGACGGATCTTCAGCTGGATGCCGAACAGATTCAGTGTCCAGTGGGCATTGTCGGCAATGTAGCTATACATCTGCCCGGACATCGGGAAATCAATGACGGAAGAAGGATGATCCCAGTCGAACTTATGGAGGTTCCATTGTGTTACGCTTGAAGCGGTCCCGCTCTGCGTGAATTTATCGTCCTTCGTGGCAGGATAGAAGGAGAAGCGGGCATAGTAGGTCTTGTCAAAAGCACCGTCCTTCTTGCCTTTGCGCATCTCGATCATATAGCGATAGGCTTTGGAAGTACCCTGGTACTTGATACCGTACACCCGGGTCTCGTTAACAGGCAGGCGGGTCGGAGTACTAAGGTTCGCGGAGGCGCTGGCATTGGGGTTTACCGCCACATTGCCGTAGAAAAACTGATAATAATACGAATCAGCGTACTCCCGGCACGAAGCATCACCCGATTCGCTCGTGTGCGTGGGGCCGTTCGCAACTCCTTTGCTCATAAAACGATTAGACGTTACCGTCCAGTTAAAGGTGTCCTCCGGCATGATAGTGTACACATCTTTGGCCGTCGGGAGCCGCCAGCCCTTGGGCACCGGCTGATTGCTGACCGTTTTCCAATAGTTGGTCGTAAAGTCATGCTGGCCAGCATAATACCAATAGGAAACAGATGAATTGCTGGGAATATAATGCAAGAACGCATATGTTCCATTGTCGCCGGGATTGATGGCAGCATAGTCACCGTCAGGTCCGGTGCCGTTCCCCTTGATGTCTTTCAGGGTCTTATGAATGACTTCACTGTATTTCCGGCCATATTGGTCGAAGGTATACATGAAGTTATCCTGGAAGACCCATTTGCCGCCGACCTGTGTGGGACTGACGATCTTCCCGCTGGGGTCGCAAACAAGAGCGCGCGTCGAATTACTTTGGAGGGTGCCATTTTTATCCTTATATTGAGCAGGGACATTATATTGATTATTCCTGAATATCTCCCAGTCGACCATGAAAGGAATGTTGCGGCCGAACTCCCAGTAATAACCCACGGTGTCCAGCCACTCATTCTCGCAGTCGGCAGAGGAGGCGCCCAGGTTGCGGTCCATCCACACAGTGGTACCGATGGTGATGGGCTGGCCGAGGGGCACCTCATTCGTGGAGGGGAAGATGTCCACGTTCACCCAGTCATACACCTGCGGCGACACGGCCACGATGCGGACGTTGTTGCGCATCACGACGATGGACAGGGTATAGCGCTTGTTGCGCAGGAAATGCAGCGGACCTGCATCGGAGCCGTCGGTGTCGTTGTAAAGACGCATCGGATAGTGGATCGTGCAGGCGCCGTCGGTTACGACGGTACCGTCCACGAGTGTGCCGTTGAAGGGCACGTGCGCGCCGGCTGCCACATCCCAGTCCTCGATGCCCGACAGGCCCACGGACACGATAATCTGCTCACCCTTGTTGGTGCTCCCGTCATTGGCCGGGTCCTGATATTTATAAAGGCTGGCCGGATCGAAGGCGTTGTTGTTGTCGTTGCCGTCGTCGTTCGGGAAGATCAGGATGTCAGTGTCTCCCACAGGCTCCGCATTGACCGGAATGTCGAAGGTCGTAGCGGATGCGGTGGGGAAGGCGACGCGGGAACCCACATTCGCCGCCGCCCAGGTCCACTGGCCGGAGACGAGGTCCATCGTGGCGCTCTCGGCCACGTTCTGGATGGTGATGCCGGTGAGTTTGACGTTGTTGAGCTGATGGTTGGCCTCGGGATCCTCCGTCTCATCCTGCTTGGATACCAGGAAATTGAGCGCAGCGGTGGCGTGGTCGAACGGGAGGAGGATCTGGCCGTGAGCGGCCGTGCGGTCCTTGACCTCGTTGCTGTGCATCAGGTCAGGCAGGCGGTCGGAGGCCTCCGCGATCGTGATGGTGGGCGTCACACCGTCGGCGAGGTCGGCATCGAGGGCCGGAGTCGTCGTGTTGCCGTAGGTGAGGGCGTAGAAGTCCAGCAAGTTGCCGGGCCGGAAGTTGGCCACGGGCTCGTAAGAGATGGCGTGGAGGTCGGACTCCGTGCCGGTCTGCGGGGCATTCTGGAAGCCGTTTTCGCTCACCCAGTTGTAGTCTGCGGCGGCAGCCTGGCTGCCGACCGCGAAGAGCAGGTAGGAAGTCCCCTCGTCATAGTTGGAGGTGCCGACCTGGGAGCCGGCCTTGGTGAAGACCTCCGTCCGGTAGGAAGCGCCAAAGCGGATCGCGTCCCCAGACAGGGGCTGGTCGATGTTGCTCTTGTTGCAGCCGACGGACAAGACGGCGGCCGCCGCAAAGATGATATATTTGGTTTTCATCGTTTCCATATTTTATTTGACTGTGACGGAGAGGGTGTAGATGGTGTTCATATACAGGTTGTAGTCTCCCCTGGCAACGTCCGAGCCCAGCTCGATGCTGCCGGTCTTGCCGCCCGAGGTCGTGAAGGCGAGCTTGGTGTGCTTGCCGCCGTCTGTACAAAAATTGGGAGCGGAATAGAAGACGAGCATGGCGGTGTCATTGTTGGCGATGCTGACGGTGTTGGAGATGTCGGCATAGTCCTCGTCGGCAAGGGCCGGGTTCTCCACCTGCGGGAAGATATAGGCCTTCTGGGCCGCATCCTGCAGGGTGACTCCGGTGATGGTCTGGCCGGTCTTGTTGGTCAGGTTGACGAACATCTTGGAGACCATGCGCCCGAGCGTGACTATCATGTGGAAAGGATCGGCCTCGGTGTTGATGGCCTCGGTGATGGTTCCCTGCCAGTAGCCGCACATCGGCATGTGCTTGAGGGCAGCGGCCAGCGAGGCATCGATCTCCGTCGCGGCCAGGCGCGCGCTCATGTCGAACTTCATGGTCTTGTAGGTCTCGAGGTTGTCGGCAATCTTGAGGATGGTGCCCTGCTCCCAACCCGGATCGTCGCCGTAGGCGGCACCGGCGGGCTTGATGTTGGCCACGTAGGTGACAGTGCAGTCCGCGAGATCATAGAGCCAGACCTGGTCCGAAACCTCCATGTCGCCGCTCGTCACGGTCGCCCGGCGGTGACCGGTGGCGATGGAGATGCCGGCGCTGTTGAACTGGCAGTAATAATAGTCGAAGATCCAGTTCTCGACCTCCGGCAGGAGCGCGACGGCGGCCTTGGTCCCGGCCTGCTGGACATCATCGATGCCGAGGGTAATCTGGACGGGGACCAGTTTGTGGCCGGCGAGCGGATCGGTAATCTCTTGTTTCTGGCAGGCGCCGAGCACGAGGGCGGCGGCTGCGGCCAGGATGGTAAATCTGATGATATTCTTCATAATCCGGGCGTGCTAATTAAGTGTGACTTCTCCCGTCCAGGACTGGTTGGCCCAGTTCATTACGCGGATCTTGCCTTCCAGCCCGATCTCGAGGTCGAGGTTGTAGGAGTGGCCGTGGAAGTACTTCATCTGGTTGAGCAGCAGGAGGTACTGGGTCGGGACGCCGTTGACTGCCATGTTGACCAGCAGGACGGTGACGGTGCTGGAGGCGTCGGTCGGCAGGATGCAGAGTTCCCCGACAAACGCATCCGAGGCATCCTTGGTGAACTCGTGGATCGAGGCGCGGGAGTACTTGCTGCCGCGCTGGATCTTCAGGGTGTCGGCCAGGTTCATCGAGCTCCAGTTGAAGGCCAGTGCACCTTCTTCCATTTCAGGATTCTGCAGTCCGCTGATTTCGACGCCCTGCGACATCATCTCCATCGTGGAGACATTCTCGCCGGGGTGAATGGTCACCTTGATGCGGGCCATCTCGTTGATCATCGGGTTCAGGATGATGTTCTGAACGCCGGAGCCGTTGGCATGGACCTGGACGATTTTGCTGCGGGTCTGCTCATAGCGCTCATCGTTGGCGTAGACTTGCATGCCGTTGTTGACCTGCATCGCGAGATCATTCTTGCGGATGCGGTTGGCCGGGCAGACGGCGCGGAACTGATAGTAGCCGTCCTGGAGGTAGAGCGGCGAAGAATAGGTCACGTTGCCGTCCGCATCCAGTTCAAGTTCGACGTATGTGACTCCGCCTACCACGATCTCCTGGGTCTTGCAAGGATAGAGGGCGTTGTAGCCCGAAGCGTCCCGCACGATGTAGGCCTGCAGGTCGGGCTCTTCCCAGGTAAAATTGTCGGGATCCGTCATGTCCGAAGCCCCGGATACGGGCGTGCCCTTGCGGTAGGTCAGCCACACCGTCGCTCCGATGGGAAGCGAGGTCATGGCCGGTACCCCGAGGAAACCATTGTAGTAGTAATCGGGGGAACTCGTGTTCCCGGTATTGGCCAGATCGACGGCCTTGGTGCCCGCCAACGGGGAGAACATGCCGTATACGCCGGGAGCGAAGACAATCTGGGTCTGCTCCGTCTCACCGGGGCCGAACGTCCGCTCGCATCCAACGAACAGGAGGGATGCGCAGGCGGCGGCAAGCATAAGGATAAGTATCTTCTTCATAATGGAATTGTCTTAAGGAACCAATGTCGGCTGGATCGGGATGTAGAAGTATCCGCCATCCTCCCAGTCACGCTTCTGTCCGACCATCTCGATCGTATAGACGTTGAAGACAAGGTTGATGGTATAGGCATCCCCGGCTTTGAGTGAAACCTCGGTGGTGCCGTCCGACTCATAGAACGGGATGGAGATTTCGCGGTCCACGTCGACCACGGTGCGCGCCTTCCGGATCTCCTCCGGAGTCAACGTCTCGCCGGCGTCCATCCGCTCCTTGAGGTCGAAGGAGTCGATGTAGTCCGCCATCTTGTAGATGATGTGCACGTTAATCGAGGATCCCGGAGGAACGATGTGGGTGTAGCCCATCTGCTGGTTGCGGTCGGCGCTCAACTGGTAATAGAGCGTGTTGTTGGAACGGGGAAGGCCGGCGTCCTCCGTGGTGAAGTAGTTGCCGAACAGGAAATCATTCGTTCCAGTTGTTCCTCCCGTGACCTCGTACTGCTGCTCGTTGGTGTTCCACTCGAGGCTGAGCGGCGCGAGGTTGCCGGGGAAGAGGACCTTGACGTATTTGACGAACTTGGTCATGTCGTCCGCCAGGCGGGCCCTGAAGCTGAGCTTGGTCAGGAGATGCTTGAAGTTCAGCGGGGTCGCCTGCGTGAAGGGGGCCGCATCGGTCGCGGACAGCACTGCCGCTGCCATCACGTCCGTGACGCCGCAGTCATCGTCGTCGACACCGGTGTCGGGCACACCGATGTTGAATTTCGTGTAGCTGCCCGCCGTGACCGGCTCGAGATAGCCCTCGCCGGGGGCCGGGGCGATGCCGCAAGCATAGACGGTCTTATTGTTCAACGGGTAGTATTCGTTGGTGTTGAACTGCGTGACCGAGAAGTCGTTGATCTCGCCGTCCGGAACCTTGACGAAGAAGTCCGGCGCAACGGCGGAAGTGTTGTTGAAGTTGCCGCTGGTCCAGAACAGGAAGAGCGGTTGCAGGGAACGGTTCGGAGTCGGATCGCCGGCACGCGTGCGCAGTACTCCGGTGCCGTCCTCGCCGGACCACAGGCTGATGGTATTCTCGCCTGATCCCGAGATCTCACCCTTGCTGCAGGCCGTGAACGCCGCAAGCAAGGCAATGATCGGAAGTATTCTGATGATGGCTTTCATAATCTTCTTGTAATTAGCTGGTTAAGGGGTCACTTCGATGGTCGTGCTGCCCTGATTCTCCCAATCCACGATGAGCGAATTGATTTCGATGAGTTTCGTGAACTCCGGGTTCACCAGACCCGTGATGACGTGCTTCTTGAAGGCGCCGAAGGTAAGGGCCGAGTCGATTTTCTTGAGCGCGAGGGAGTTCTGCTTCACGGCCGTACCGCCCACCTCCGACACGCTCACGGTCACCTTCAGATCATTGTAGTCCACCGGGATGGCGAACAGGGTGAAGGTCACGGGATGGCCCTTGGTCAGCTGCAGGCCGTCCCCGTCGAAGACGATGGACACGCCGCCCGCATTGGTGGTCGCCGGGGTGATGAGCACCGTGCTTTCCCAACTGTCCGCCGCCGCCGTCATGGACGCCTTGTAATGGCCGGCCATTGCCTTACTGTCAGAAGTGAGCTCGAACTTCTTGAGCAACACGGCATCGGACTCGCAATCCAGCGTGAACTCGAAAGCGGTAAAGAAGGGTTTGAAAACGAGCTCGACATCCGCCCCGCCGGCGACCTGGGCAGAGGCGCCCAGGAAGGCATAATTCATATCCGGATCCAGGACCATGTCCGTGGCAGACTCCTGGGTATAAGTCTGGACGTTCGGCAGGACCAGATCCGCCACGTTGTAACCCGTCCCGCCAAACGGAAACTCAATATCGCTGTTCACGGCAGGAGAAGGATAGATGCCAAAGAAGTGATAGGAATCAGCGTCACCCCACACCAGGCCATTGACGTTGCTGTCAACACTGCCTGCCGGGTCCGGCACGCCAGGATCATCATTCGGATCGGGAATGCCGGCATTGGTGAGCTTTGCCCGGCTCGGGTTGCCGGCCTTGCCGGGAGAAGTACCCTGAGCAGCGTCGACCACCGCATATTCGGCATAGTGCCGGGTCTCGTCGTAGCGATGCGCGGCCTCGGGGCTGGAGATCCGGATCCGGTCTCCATTCTCCCAATCGATGCTCTGCCAAGTCTTATCGGTGGAATACTGGCCATAATCGGTCTTGGTGCCGACGGAGACTGACTGTGCCGTGAAACGGACATCTTTCTTTACTCTTTCATTCAAATTGCCTCTCTGGCATCCCGCCAGAAGGGACATCCCTGCGAGAAGCAGGAGATATATCTTTGCTCTTTTCATTTTCCTACTCCCACTTGTGGTTAAATTCGTCACTGTCGTCGAATTCATAGGTCACAACTTGCTGTCCCATAGAGACAACGGTCGTGTTGTCCGAAACTGATCCCTGCAGGATAGCTCGGGCTCCCAAGAGACTTAGCTCCTGGAGAATTTCCGGCTTGACAAATTGTTTTTTCTTTCTCATCTTATCCTAAGATTATATTGATTTGTTATTGTCTGTTTTTCTGGCTTCCTACCGGCTCCAGCCAGGCTCTCGGGACGGACGCCTTAGCGAACCAAGAGTCGAGCAGGCGGACCACCACGTAGGTGCGGCCGCGGAGTTCCAGAACGAAACCTTCCACCCCGGTGAGCACACCTTTGATGACGCGGACCCGCTCGCCGAGCGCCAGCGGGCGGTCAACCAACCCTCCATCATCGATGGATAGGTCAAGTATGCGCCGGAAGTCCTCAAGTTGCTTGTCCGGTACGACAAGCAGGCTGCGGGTAGCCGGGTCGATGAGGTAGCGTACCGGCAAGGCCTCCTTGTTGGCGAGGGAGCAAGCCTGACGCTTGGTGGCACGGAGGAAGACGAGACTTGGAATCAGCGGACGCTCGTAGCTCGCGCCGCCGCGGGTATGGCGGCGAAGTTCCGTAGGCACAAAGCGCTCCACGCCCAGGCGGTCGAGCCGCCCGGCAACGGAAAGCTCCGCCCCGCAGCGCGTGCGCGCAGCGAACCAGTTCATTGTCTGCTTCTCTATTTTACTAACCACCGTAAAAGTCTGCGTTAAACGGCTGAAAAACAGCGCTATAGCATTTAGCACATAATTTTAAAACTTACAAAAGTATCAATTTTAAAAAAAATTTCCAAATTGAAAAAAGAATCTTTGCACGCGAGAGCCGGGCTTAGGACAGATCAAAATAAAGGCGGGATGACCAATCGGTCATCCCGCCAAATAATTAATTGTCAGTGTTCTATAATTCCTCAGGGGACGGGCGGACCGAGTGGCGCGAGCGGTGGGCGAGGTAAAAAATACCATAGAACGGACCGACATACTGATTATTCAGGTTCATATAAGCGGCATGATAAAGATCATGGGTGGACAGGTCATATGGAGCATTTTTGTTGGTGCTCGCATCCTTGTCAACATGTGCCATCTCAGCCGCCGCGACGGTGAGTTTGACATTCTCGGAAGTGATGCTGCGGGGCCGGTGTACTTGTTACTGGTGAGCCAGCTGGGCCTCACGGTAGCTGTCATTTTCGTCCAAGTCGCCCCGGTGTTGCGGTCCGTGGCGACGTCGCTGTAAATGCGGATCTTGTCGGTGGCAAGCCAGTTGATGCGCTCTTTTGCAGGCGTCTCACCCATGACCTCGTCGCCGATGATTACGCCGCTGTATTCAGTCTTGGTGCCCGGATTATTGTCGTAGGAAGCGGCAGCCGAGAAACGGATGGTGCTGCCCATCATCATCCGGGAGGACCGTCCTGATAACATAATATAAATACGCGATCGCGCGCGCGAACCGCAACTTGCACCAGATCGGACGGAGGCTGCATCTTTCCGCTCCGCTGACCATGTACGTGGCCCGTCACTCCTTGGCCAGCATCGCCCACGGCCGTCATATCCCCCTATCCATCATCAGCGAGGGGCTGGGGCACGATTCCGAGCGTACGACGTCCATCTACCTGGCATCCTTGGACAATCAGCAGATTGACGCGGCCAATCGTGCCATTCTCAAGTTGTTGTAGTTTTCGGCATTTTATTCTATCTTTGCGTGATTAAGCGTAAAAATAATGCCTACTGGAACTATCGAACGGAGAATCATCCGTTCTCGGACGATTTTGGATACCGTGCTTTCGGCAATCGGTTCGCTTGCGGCTATCTTGCTGATGCGCGGCGTCACCGAGCCCATTCCGGGCTTTACAGGCTTATTGGCCATCTGGGTTGGCGTGGCAGCAGTTTTGACTTTCCTCGGTCTGGTGCTGTCCGGCACCGGAAACGTCGTTTCGCGGTTTGCTTCCCTGAAAGGATACGCCCGCTTGTTCTGGGCGATCGTAGCCAAAGAGGCCGGCCTGACGCTGCTGGTCCTCGTCGGCCTCATCAAACTGCCCTCGAATGCCTTGGCGGTGGTTGCACTGCTATCAGATACCCTGTTCACGGCGGTGACGCTTTTCTCTCCCCGAATCCTCGTCCGCTCGGTCCGCCGGGAAGAACGGGAGATCGTGCGGTCGATGGGGCGGCTCAATGCCCTGGTGGTTGGCACCGGGGACGACTCCGTCGCCCTGGCCGAAAAGACCCAGGCCGCCGGGACCTACAACGTGGTCGGCTTCCTAAGCAATGATCCCGGTCAGACCGGCAAGGTTATCGGCGAACTGGTCGTCTTCTACGGGAATTCGATTGAAGACCTGGATGCGCTGCAGTGGCGCCTCGGCGGCGTAGACTGCCTGCTCTTCCCCAAGGGAAGGGGCGGAAACCAGGCTCCGTCTTCCGATGAGGAAGACACCGTTTCCAACGACGATGCGATGTCCCGCTTCGGCCATGTGGTCAAACGCGGTGTCGATGTGGTCGGCTCCAGCCTGCTGATGTTGGTGTTTTCTCCGCTGGCAGCCTTCAGTGCCCTGGCGATCAAGTTCGAGGACGGCGGTCCTGCCATCTATCGCCAGGAGCGTCTCGGGCGGGGTGGCAAGCCGTTCAACATCTTGAAATTCCGCTCGATGCGTATCGATGCCGAAGCTGCCGGCACCCCGGCCCTCTATGCCGGTGATGACGATCCCCGACTCACAAAAGTCGGGAAATTCCTGCGTCAGCACCATCTCGACGAGCTCCCGCAACTGATCAATGTCTTCCGCGGCGACATGTCCTTCATCGGCTACCGCCCCGAGCGCAGGTTTTACATCGACCAGATCATGGCCGTGAACCCCCGCTACCGCTTCCTGTTCCAGATCCGGCCGGGCGTCACGAGCTATGCTACTCTATATAATGGATATACTGATACCCTGGATAAAATGCTCACACGGCTGGATTTGGATTTATATTATCTCCGGAACCACTCGTTGTGGTTTGATGCGCGTTTGTTGATGCTGACCTTCTTGCGGATTATCGGCGGAAAAAAATTTTAGAAAAAAAAATCTTTTTTTGGTTTGGAATTAAAAAAGATTACAATACCTTTGTAAATTGTATAGAGTGCGTAATTGATTGGTTGATATAGAATAGTTAAATAAGCAGTTGTTTCGGACGCATCTCTATCGTAGAGATAATAATTTGATAGAAAAACAAATAAGAAGAATTAATATTTGTTATTCAATTCAAGCGTTAAGATACGCAGAAAGGACAAGAATAACAAGGACTTAGCAAGAATAATGCTGAAGACGGATACAGTCAAGGAATGCTGGTTCGCCGCGCGCACGCGTTGCGGGGCGGAGCTTTCTGTTGCCGGGCGGCTCGACCGCTTGGGCGTGGAGCGCTTCGTACCCACCGAGCAGCGGCGCCGCACCCGCGGCGGCGCGAGCTACGAGCGTCCGCTCATCCCGAGTCTCGTCTTCCTGCGTGCCACCAAGCGCCAGGCTTGCGCCCTCGCCAACGAGGAGGCCCTGCCGGTGCGCTACCTCATCGACCCGGCCACCCGCAGCCTGCTGGTCGTCCCCGACAAGCAGCTCGAGGACTTCCGCCGCGTACTCGACCTCTCCACCGACGAGGGGGGACTGGTCGACCGTCCGCTCGAGCTCGGGGAAAGGGTCCGCGTCATCAAGGGCGTGCTTACCGGTGTGGAAGGCTTCGTCCTGGAGCTTCGCGGCCGCACCTACGTGGTGGTGCGCCTGCTGGACTCCTGGTTCGCCAAGGCGAGCGTCCCGCGCGCCTGGCTGGAGCCGGTCGACGCCAAATAGATGATAGAGATAAGATTATGCATAATATGAAACAAAAACAACTATTCGTGAAGCCGGTTGTCCTGCAGGAGGTGACCCTCTTGCCCGGCTCGCCGATCCTGCAGGGGTCGGTCTCTGACAACACGACTGTCATCTCCATGGGCCAGCAAGTTGAGTTCGTGGATGTCGACGATCCTCAGTATTTTAACCACAATTGGGAATAGCCGTTATGAAAAAAATCCTTTTCTTTTTCCTGACCGCGGCCCTGCTTTTCCCGGGTTGCTCCAAATTCGGCAAAGGCGGCGAAGGCAAGCAGATTACTTTTGAGGCCAGGACCGAGAACCCGACCGGCGACCTCACCAAGACCGCATACGCCAGCCGCCCCTTCATTCAATCGGAAGGAGCCTATTACGAACGCATCGACTGGCTGGATACGGACCGGATCCTGATCTACAGCCCTCAGGCCTCGCACCGCTACGACGCCAATCTTCACTCTGCCGTCTATAAGTTGAAGAACATCGTGACGGACGGGCGCTACAGCAAGGGATCTCTGATCAACGCCGGCATCGTGTATGACGAGAACGGTAACGACCCGGGCATTCCGGACCCGGTGCACAACATCGACGCGAACGTCAACGGCCTCGTCTGGGGTTCCGCCGAGTACTATGATTTCTATGCCCGCACGCCGCTCGGCCCCCTCGACGCGACGAAGATGACCGCCACGATCCCGCACGAGCCGACCCTGACCTGGACCGACAACCTCGGAGTCATGGATATGAAATATGCCGTGATGTTCGCGAAGACGACGGGCGTCGCCGACAACGGGACGGTCCAGTTGAATTTCTACCCCAAATTCACGGCTTTTGAGTTCTGGGTGAACTGCGGCGAGAACCCCCAGGTTGACCTGGAGTGGTTCAAGTTCTACAGCCCCAGTCAGCCGGTTGCCGCCACGACTTTCAGCGTGGCCACGGCAGACGAGAGCGTGACCGTGGCGCCCGCGGACGCCCACGACACCATCATGGTGGACTTCACCGCCCGGACGGACGGCAAACTGACCCTTACGCCCACCCAGGACGCCTCGTTCACGATCTTCGCCCTGCCTACCGTGCTGACCGACGTCGTCATTTCCTTCAAGCTCGTCGGCGAGACCCGCGTCCGTTCGCTCCGGCTCAACGACAACAACGGCACGCCGCTCGTGTTCCAGCCGGGCAGGAAATATATCATCTCGGGCATCACCTTCCCGAAACTCCTCGAGCTTTACGGCGAGGACATCCTCTGGGATGTCCAGGCCTCCGGCGAGAACCTCATTTGGGATTAACAACAAGCTAATCAACAGTCATGAAAGCAAGATATATCCTATCAGCCGCACTGGCCCTGTCCCTCCTGCCGGGTTGTGTCAAGGAACTTGGATCCAATTCCGGCAAGACCACGCTCCGGGCGGTCATCGAGAATGAGAACGAAACGAAGGTGTCGTTTGACGTCGATGGCAAATTCGCCTGGAACACCGGAGACCAGATCGCCGTCTATGTAGGCAGCGCCTTCCAGAATGCCGTCGTCGAGCCCACTACCGGCGACTTCTCCATCGAAGAGACGGAGACGGACCTCCGTAATTTCTACGCCGTGTATCCGGCCGCCGTCGCCGTGGCGGACGGCGCCCCCACCACACTGAAAGTCAACCTCCCTGCCAGCTATGACGTCAGCGCGTTGGCTGCCGCGGGCGACGACGAGTTCTCCCCGGTCCCGATGGTGGCCGTTAACAGTAACGACCAGGATCTCCTGTATTTCCGCCACGTCGGAGGACTGCTCCGCGTCGTCTGCACCAATCTTCCCGCGGGCGTGAAGACGGTCACCGTCACCTTCGAAAACGATGTCACGGGAGAATACACCGTCAACGTGTCGGACCCGCGGAATCCCCGTATCACGAACCGCGGCGAAGGCGCAACCAGCAACGCCCGTACAGTCACTTTCACCGTATCGGCCAGCGGACTCCCTGCAGAGAACAGTTTCGCACTGAACGTTCCCGTCCCCTGCGGGACGTACGCCCGGATCGATGTCCAAGCCTATGCGAACGACACGACCAACCCGGTCCTGCAGCAAGAATATTCCAAGGCTGCGCTGACCTTCGCACGCCACCACGGAAAGCTCATCTTCTTCGGCGAAACCCCGGGAGACTGGACGATCGGCACGCTCAAGGATGTGACGTCCTACTATTTCGGCGGCAGTTTCACGTTCTCGGACGACTTCGTGAGTTTCAAATACGACGAATACGGCGACAAGGAGGCGGCTCCTTTCCGCTTCGAGTATTCCGCGACGGGCGCAGACGGAACCTGGAGCACGACTCCGCCGGACTGGATCGTCCCGGATCCCAGCATCGATTTCGGCGGCTTCTCCCGTCCGCGCGAAATGCGCATCTCCCTGAAACCGCAGCCCAACCTGGCCGTGGATGCCCACGCCGAAGCCTTGAAAAACGCGACGCCGAAGACCGACTTCGACCTTTCCACGATCAATGTCGCCACGGGCGCGACCGTCGCCCGCACCACGGCCAACTGCTACGTGGTCCAGGCTCCGGGCACCTACAAGTTCCCGCTCGTCTATGGCAACGGTGTCAAGGGTGGAGCGCTCAACGAGAGTGCCTATCAGGCCCGCAAAGGTGTAGGAGGCGCCCTCCGAACGGCCAATGGCGAGGCGCAACTTTACGATGGCGTCATTATGGGTTATTTAGGTTATTTCAAGAATCATCTTTATACCGTCGCAGGCAACACCGGCTGGAGCACCTCCACAGGCAATATCACCAATCCTTATATTGAAGAACTGCTGCCGGCCAATACGACCTACACGGCCCAACTCATCTGGACAGATGCCAAGGGTCTCATCAATGCAGAAAGTGTAAGCGTCACCGGCAGCGGGCAGGATGCCTATATTACCTTCGAAGTACCCGCTGAGACCATCTGCCAGGGCAACGCCATGATAGCCTTGTTCGCAAACAACGTGATTGCCTGGAGCTGGCATATCTGGGTGACCGACGAGGACCTCACCGCCCTCAAGGACGGCCTGAACGGCACGAAGTTCGCCCCGGTGAACATCGGATGGGTCGGCACCAAGGAGACCGAGCGCTACGAGACGAAACAGGTCTATATGCGCGCCCGGCAGTCCGAGTCCGGCGGAGCCGAGTCCAACACCGTATTGATCACCTCGCAGGCCGGTCCGACCATCGTGGAGCGGGGCAACAGCCCTTACTACCAGTGGGGCCGCAAGGATCCCCTGCCCGGCGCCTATATCAAGCAGATCGACGACCAGCAGGGGCCTGCCCGGAAAGAGCTCTACTCCTATTCCGAAAACTATCTGCCGAAGTACAGCAAAGAGCTTTGGCGTCCCCTCGGCGTCGTCATCCAGCACCCGAACATCCGCTACAATTATACGGGCTCGAGCATTCACGGCTGGAACTGGACGGACAAATGGTTCTATAATCTCTGGAATACGACCTATGACACCCTGGGGGAGACGACCTTTAACGTACCCGTGACCAAGTCCGTCTACGATCCTTCGCCCGTGGGCTTCAAGGTACCCGGCGAGAACGCCTTTGCCAGCTTCGATGAATCGAACTTCCCGTGGAGCTATGCCGATCCGGCCTCGTTCAACGACGGCACCAACGGCCGCGCCTACAACAACGGCCAGGGCGTGTTCCTTCCGGAGAATGGATTTGTTCTCTTCAACGATTCCATCGTCTTCAGTACTTCCCAGTACTGGTCCGCAAGCCTCACGAACAATACATCCGACAACTTCCGCAGGGCTTACGTCATTTCGTTCAACGAAAGCGAAGTCTATGAGAAAGACATCGTCTACTTGTACAACCAGCTGCCGGTCCGGTCCATACAGGAATAATCACGCATCATAAACTAACAGATATGAAAAAGATGACCAACCGATATATTGTGACGTTCCTGTCCGCCGTCCTGCTCCTGGGCACGGGCTGCCAGCGGGAGTTTCCGGGCATGGAATCTGACGACAACCTGACCATCCGGATCGCCGACGCGGAACTGAACACGAAAACGTCGTATGACAGCCATGACGGCAAGTTCGCCTGGGATGCCGGAGACCAGGTGGCCCTTTATTTCAGCGACGGCTACTTCTATAACTACACCGTAGAGTTGAATGGGAGCGATCGTTCTGTCGCTACGATCCTGGCCTCTTCGGCCCGGGGCAAGACCCGCGAAGGATTCGCGGTCTATCCGGCATCCGCTGCCAAGATGAGCCAGGCGGGGGACCTGCAAGTGGAAATGCCCGACGCGTACGACGTCTCGGATATCATCGCCGGCAACAACACGGGGCTGACCACCGACTTCACGCCTTCCCCGATGGTGGCCGACAACAGCATCGTCCCCACGTCGAACCGGCTGGATTTCTACCACGTCGGTGCGCTGATGCGCGTCACCTTCCCCAACGTCGACCCGGCCACGGTGACGGTCGTGGCAACTTTTGACAAGGATGTCACTGGCACCTATACCGTGGACACCACGGACCCGACCGCTCCGTTCATCCAGACGCAGGGGAATACGACCAACAACGTGATCACGTTCACGGTCGCCAGTTCCGAGAGCGGCGTAGGCCCCAACGTGACCACCTTCTCACTGAATCTCCCCGTGCCTTGCGGCGTCTATCAGAGTGTCAGGGTGGAGTCCCTCGACAAGGACGGCAACGTGCTGGCCTCCCGCACCTTTGCGGACGGCTCGCTCGACATGCGGCGCCACCACGGCAAGCGCCTGTCCGCCGGAGATTCTCCGATCCGTTTCGTGATGGAAGGTCTGAAAGACATCATAAATGATGCGGAATATACCGGCGGCATCATCAGCCTGTCCGACGAATTCAAGAGCTATGTGACCAACGGAGTTTCGGAGGAGGCCGAGGCCTTCCACTTCGAGTTCTCCGAGACCGGCGCCGCGGGCAGTTGGACCACGACCTGGCCGGAATGGCTGAACCTCGGTGCCGGCGTCGACCTCCGCGGCAACGTCGACGGCCAGCCGCTGAGCATCGTTGCGGCTCCGCAGGAGAACGCCATCCCCCTGGATGGCAACGGCATCCCGCTGGACGAGCATACCAACGCGCTGCGGGCTGCCGCTCAGAAGTCGGATTTCGATCTCTCCACGATCAATGTCGCCACGGGCGCGACCGTCGACCGCACGACGGCCAACTGCTATGTGGTCCAGGCCGCCGGCACCTACAAATTCCCGCTCGTCTATGGTAACGGCGTGAAGGGTGGTGCGATCAACGAGGTTGCCTATCGCGCGAAAAAGGGCCCGACGGCTAGCGGTTATCGCACAGACGCTGGCGCCCAATACCCCAACCAACCTAACATGAGATTCATCGGCCGTTTCTTAGACCACCTGGGAGGCTATATCACGAGTCCTTACATCGAGACGCAGCACAATGGAAAGACCTTTACCGCCCAATTGCTGTGGATGGATTCTCCCGGGCTCATTGAGAACGTGGCCATCACCGGCAGCGGCCAGGATGCCTACATCACCTTCAGCGTCCCGAAGGATAACATCACCCAGGGGAATGCCGTGCTGGCCGTGTTGGCGGACGGCGTGATTGCCTGGAGCTGGCACATCTGGGTGACGGACCACGACCTGAGCAGCGCCAACCTCCCGCTCACGCCGCATACGACCGTCGCCTACAGACAGAAAATTTTGAAGGAGAACCTGGGCTGGGTCGACACACGAATCATGTCGCGCTACGACGGGCGCACGGCCTATGTCCGTGTGGTCCAGGACGACCCGGACGGAGTCAAGTCCGAACCGATCCTGCTCACGCAGAAACAGGGCCCGACGACGATTACATACGGCAACAGTCCGTACTACGGCTGGGGCCGCAAGGATCCCATCCCGGGATTCAACGGCGATTACGACGCTCCGCTCAACAAACCCGTGTATCCTTCGGCAGCAGACGGTAATCAGTATGCACCCCAGTATGGTCTGCCGGGCAGGATGCCTATCGAGCAGATGATCCGGGAGCCGTACAAACAGTATCTCGACAATGGCTACACCTACACCTCGCCGACCTGGTACAATTTATGGAATTCAACCGGAGACTATCAAAACGCGACGCAAGCCGAGACTGAGTTCATCACGAAAAGCGTGTATGATCCTTCTCCGGTCGGATATAAGGTGCCGAATATTATAACGTTTAGAGGGTTCTCCGCTGCCAACACGAAGTGGGTGAGTAAGGAGGAAGATGAGCAGATGCGTGGACCCGGACGTGTCTATCCCGCCACCGGCGTGGAACAGATCTTCTTCCCCGCGCTCGGCGAACGAGACCTGATCCTGGCCAACGTCGGCCTGCAGGGAATGTATAACTCTGCTACAGGACACCTTTATACCGCCGCCAGTATCTGGCGTTTCCTCAGAATACGTTTCAGGGAAGATATGTTCACCCTCCAGAGCGGCGAAACCTCTGACTACTCCGTGGTGCGCTGCACCCCCGACGAGTAATCGCAAAGACAGCATCCTGTGATACCTCTGCCAAAGCCCCGGGCTCCATAAAGGAAGCCCGGGGCTTTTTTGAATAAAAAATAGTTTTTCATATCTTTATAAGCACATTAAACCACATAGTTATGGAGTTGCTCAAAGAGACCTATACCGCGCCGACGAGCGTGGTCGTGGACCTTCTGGAAGAAGGCGTCGTTTGTGCCTCACCGCCGGGTTTCGGCGGAGGCGGCGGTATCACTTACCCTTAATGTTCCGTGTATGATGAAGAGAGTTTTATCAGTCTTGGCGGTGGCCGCGGGAGTGCTGTCCATCGCCGCCTGCAGCAAGGTGCAGGAACCGGCCGGAACCGCCGCGACGGTTTCCTTCCGGGTATCGATCGACAATCCTTCCACAAAAGTCTCTTACACGGACCAGTCCGCCACCAACCCCGAGCTGCCGATTAAGCTGGCCTGGGAGGCCGGCGACCAGCTCAGTGTCATGATTCTCAACAACTCCGGCCTGGCGTATGCCGACGACGGCTTCGAGGGACGGGCCATCTACAACTTTACGACCGAGGAGGGCGGCAGCTCCGCCGAATTTACCGGCACCGCTCCGCGCGCCCTGGAGGACGGAGAGTATTATATGGTCGTCTATCCGGCGATCTGCGAACGGACTGTCGACATGCTGCACGCTTCCGGAGCGCAGTTTTTCTATGAGGAGAATACTTATGGCAATGATCTGAATTTTGTAACACCGACCCAATCTACTTTCGGATTCCTTTCGCCGAGCGAGATGGATTCCGGCGTTTTGATGACAGCCTGCCTTGACGGAGACTTCGGGGCCATCGAAGACGTAGTCCTGCAGCACCAGACCGGGATCTTGAAGATTGTCATTCAAAAACCTTCAATTCTTACCGGAGACTATCAGCTCAAGGATATCTCTTCTCCGGACTTTCCCTGGGTGGGTTATGCCTCTTTTGACTTTGGGAAAAGAGTGTTCATGTATGCTCCCCCGATGAATAGCAACAGCGGTACGGTTCTCGAGAGTCTGGGATCCTTCCCCGACGACGGATTCGCCCTGTACTATCCTACCGGGGAACTTAGTTTTACTTATATGCATCTGATCATCAATCAACAGGCAGTTACAGGCCAGAAAGAACTTGACTTGGAAATGACCCTCCCTGACGGCGTATCCATCAACGTCATGCCCGGCACCATGTTCACCCTGACCATCGGGGCGAACGCCCCCTGGACTGAAGTTGATTACGAGTAATTTCATCATATCATCCCTTTCATCTCCAGCCACAGAGAAAGGAAGGGTTCAGGCGAGGTTGCCGCGAACCAGCTCCCCAACCGTGGCAAGGGTCTCGCGGGGAGCATAGCGCAGCGAGAACGGAAGGCGCTTCAAGAAGGCGCCGGCTGCGTGCAGTTTGCGGGAGAAAGCGCTGCGGCCGAGTGCTGCGCGGCGGGAAGCATCGGCGAAGCCGAAAGCCCCGCCGCGCAGCACGATGCGCCGCAGGGGAGCCGGGTCGCAAGCCTTGAAGCCGGGCAGGCAGCAGGCCGGATCCAGCCCCAGATCCTCAACCAGCAGCGAGCAAAGCAGGTGGTGCCAGTGCAGCAGGCCGCAGCGGGACAGCGTTTCCCGCAGGGCGGCCTTGTCATAACTGCCGTCCGTGCGGGCAAGCGCCGCGGCCATATCGCAGAGCTGCTTGCAGCCTACCCCCTCGCCTATCGCGTGCTTGAGGATGTGCGAGGAAAGCAACAGCAGTTCAGCGATAACCGACGGAACCTCAGGCAGTTTGTCGGGCCGGACGTGCAGGTCGAAATAGCGCGGGTGATGCTCCACGACCACGTCCGAGAAACGATAAACCAGGCTCCCGTCCGGAGCGAGCGGCGCCTGGGGGGCCATTAATTCCTTCGCTTGCGCGAACTGCGCCGGGGTAAAATAGAGGTCGATATCCCCACTCTCCCGCAGCAGCGGCCGGGGATAGTATTTGGCGGCTTCCGTGCCTTTCTGCACCAGCGGGTGCAGTCCGGCTTCCGAGAATCGGGCGAGCAGCGCATCCTGCACACGGACGAGCGCGGCGCTGCGACGCTCGAGGCGGTCCACCTCGGCCAGCAGCGGCAGCCGCGCTTCCGGAAGCGGAAGTTGCGCAGCGCCCAGACGGCTCATTCCTCGGAAGAACAGGCCCAGGACGGCCTGTGAGCGGGCGGTCTGCAGCAGGGAGAGCCAGTCCTCCGGGGACGGCGCGGCCGCCAGGCACAGATCCTGCTCCCACAAGCCGGCGCGCAGCACGGCGAAAAATATGTCATTCCGATCGGCCATCCGGCAATGAATTCCGAGGTAAAGATAAGGATTTCCGGTGGATATTGCTATCTTTGCGCCATGCATCTCAAGGAAGGATTCGTCTTACGCGAGCTCGGCGACGTCTTTATCGTGGTCGGCGAGGGACCTACCGTCGATTTTCAGCGGCTCATCTCGCTCAACGCCTCCGCTGCCTATTTGTGGAAAAACGTGGAGGGACGCGAATTCGACGCGGACACGCTCACGGACCTGCTGCTCGAGGAATACGAGGTCGAGCGGGACGAAGCGGCCGATTCCGCCCGGGATATCGCCCTGGCCTGGATCCGCGCAGGGATTGCCGAAGAATAATTTTTTTCGTCAAACTATTGTTTTTCCATTAGATTGCACTATCTTTGCGGTAGAGATGGGCTCTCCATTTCATACTTTTTCCCACGAGCTTGTATGACAGGCCCGGTGGCGAAGCCGTTAAATTCGAACAAATAAATCAACAATAGTAATATGCGCAAGATTGCAGTAATTTTGGCGGCCCTCCTTGTGGGAGTGCCCACCCTTTTTGCCCAGTCTCCCTTCGACTATTCCAAACGGTGGAATTTCTCTGTCCAGGGCGGGTTGGCAGCTACGCTCAGTGAAAATGCCTTCGGCTACACCGACACCCACGTCTTCCAGGATCTGCTCAAGCTCCAGGGTTCCGCAGCCATCGGCTACGACTTTACCACGACCTTCGGTGTCCGTCTCGCCGGCGGATATGCCGGACACGCTGGCAGCTCCAACATTTATGACACCTACGGTAAAGCCAACTATCCTTTTACTTATAAGAGTGTCTACGCATTTGCCGATGCCATCCTCAACCTTGCGGGCCTGGCGGACAACGGGTCCCCGTTCAATCCCAAGCTCTATGGTGGCCTTGGTGGAGCTCGCACCTTTGGCTTCACCGACCCGCATCACCCGTGGCAAACCCCGCATGATCCCAACTTCGTGCTTGGCATGCGCGCCGGTGCCATCGCGGAAATCGATTTCACCTCCGGGCTGGGTATCTTCGCCGACCTCTGCCTTGAGGCCTATGGCGACTGGCACAACGGTATCCGTCCGTCGGATCATGACCAGGGTTACTTCGCCGGCTACGCAGGCTTCCCGTTCGACCTCGTAGGCAAGCTCTCCCTCGGTGTCATTTATCATTTCAAATAATAGGATAATCAAAATTATTTAAGATATGAAAATCAAGAGATTCGTTATCACGATGCTCGCTCTGGCGGCCGGTTTGACGGCTTTCGGCCAGGAGATCGAGTACGTCCAGTACAACTGGTTCGCCGGTGTCGGCGGCGGTGTCAACATCAGCTGGGACGGTGAAAGGTTCGCCGACCGTCCGGGTTCCCACGTCGGTGCAGGCTATGCTGCTGATGTCTATATTGGCAAGTGGATCAATGACATCGCCGGTTTCCGCGTGGGCTGGCAGGGTCTGACCACCAGCAACCAATATGTCGACTTCGCCAAGAAGAAGTTGATGTATATCCACGGCGACATTCTCGTCCGTGCGCACAAGAATGTCATTCCCTATGTGCACGCCGGTTATATGAGGATCGACAAAGGTACCGCCGCCGGCGGTCTTGGTGTGATGTTCCCGATCTACCTCGGCAAGGTGGTCCGCATCGTTCCTGATCTGCGCTACGCTCTCTTCCCGAATGCCGCTATCGAAATGGCCGGCCCCAAGACCGGTCGCGTGGCTCCCGGTTCCAACCTCAGCGCCACGGTCGGCCTCGGCTTCAACCTCGGTGGCAAACTGGTGCCCAAGACGATCTATGTGGATCGCGAGTCCATCAAGTATGTCGACAAGCCGTACGCTGTGCACGACACCGTCTACATCAAGCAGCCTGACGTAATCCAGAAGACCAACGATATCAACGAGTTCCTGCGCAACACGACGCTCTTCGAGTTCGACTCCTACGAGATCACCCAGGAGGCCCGCTATGGTCTGGACCAGGTGGTCGAGTGGATGAAGAAGTACCCGAAGGTTCTTGCCAAGGTCGACGGCCACACCGACAATATCGGTACCGAGGCTTACAACATGGTTCTTTCCAACAACCGTGCTAAGGCCATCGTCGACTACCTCGTCAAGAAGGGCATCGATGCCAGCCGCCTCAGCTACGAAGGCCACGGCTTCTCGCAGCCGGTTGCCGACAACAAGACTTGGATCGGCCGCCACCAGAACCGTCGTATCGAAATTACCTTCTCCAATCCTGAGTAGGACTTAACTTCCTAATTCACAAAGCCCTTGGTGCAACTCCCCCTCAGCGGGGACGCACTGGGGGTTTTGTGTATAATAGGATTTCGTCGGAGATGAGCACCGCACTGTTTGTCGCAACACATAAGCCCGTCCGGTTCAACCTGCCTCCGGAATATCACTGGGTCCAAGTAAACGCCGCCAGAAACGGCTGTTGGGAGGGCTACCTGCACGACAGTGACGGGGAAGACAATATCTCCGAAAAGAATCCGTCTTATTGTGAACTCACCGCGCTTTATCTCTTGTGGAAAACGTCGCAAGCTGATTTCGCGGGTCTCTGCCATTATAGACGCTTTCTTGGTAAAGGCTGCCTGGCTGATCTCGCCGAAGTAACCGGCACGTATATCAAAAAGAGACATATACAAGCTCTAATACTGGAAGAAAAGGACATAAAGCGCGATTTGCAGAGCCGTGACATTATTCTCGCCAGACACTATTTCCCTTATCCGGTCAATGTCTACGAGAATCTGTTGCGTTTCGTCTATCCTGCTGATATCGAAGCCTTGGTCAGGACCATCAGGCAAGATTTCCCCGAGTACACGGAAACGTTGCAGCAAGTATTGATGTCTTCAAACATCAGCTATTGCAACATGTTCATCACCCGGAGGGAAACCCTTGATCGGTATTGTTCGTGGCTGTTCGACGTGCTGGGACGGGTTGAGAAGCAGGTTGATATCAGCGCCTATGATGCTCAGCACGCCCGCGTATTCGGTTATCTGGCGGAAATACTACTGAATGTCTATGTCCGGCACCAGGGACTTTCGGTCAAGGAGGTTCCCACCATTACGCTCGACGAAGACGACACGCCTTTATCTTTGCAGCGAAGAACCATTGTCTCTTGCTACTTATTGACAACTGCCCTGGGCATAGCACCGGAACGCTGGAGAAGCAGGCTCTGGGATAGCCGTGTCGACCACTACCGCTGCAGGGACCACTCGGCCGGATATGCCAGTTCGTCCCCCGGAAAACGGCTTGTCAACTATTTCAAAACACTCGGTGGCAAGGATGTGTGCGTGATCGGTTCGCAGCCCCTCCATATCCAATCGGTTTTCGTCAACAACACCGTCCATGCTTTCTGCGTTGATGAGACGACCGATACGGCTGCTTTGTTCCGGGAAATCGATCGGATCCGGACAACGCCCCGTCCTTTCGCCGCAGGGCACCCTGTCCGTATCTACAAAAACGGCGTATTGCCGGATACGATGAACCAGGCAATCCTGCATCACGGGTTTTTCTTTATAGAGAATACCCCCTGGGGGTATTACTGTTCCCTCAGCTAAAGGGCCTTATGGCTCCCCTTCTTTCGGTCATCATCCCTGTTCACGACTCAGCCCCGTATCTGGAGAACTGTCTGAACTCGATTGCCCGGCAATCATTGACGGATTTTGAAGTGATTCTGGTCGATAACGGGAGTACGGATGATAGCGGTCGGATTTGTGACACATACTGCCGGAAGGATGCGCGTTTTACCGTCATCCACCAGAAGCATCGCGGAGTATCCGGCGCCAGGAACAGCGGGTTGGGATGTGCCCGGGGAAAGTATGTCGGTTTTGTCGATTCAGATGATTGGGTAAGTGAAGATCATTTTCTCAACCTGTATAATACCATAGAGCAGACTGGTGCCGATGTCGTCATCGGTGCTTTTTACCGGTATTGTTCTGATACGGAAATCTATCATTACGAAAATAAACCTTCCGACTTTTCCCGGGAGGTTCTGATCAAGGAAGAAATCACCGGCCCGCTGCACGCTGCTGTGTGGAATCAGTTATATAAAACTTCCTACCTGCAAGAGCATTCCATCTTTTTCCCGAAATACGATTATGCGGAAGACTCCTTCTTCTGCGTTTCTGCGTTGTGGTACACTTCCAAAATTGCCTATTGCCCGTTTTCATCCTATTATTACCGGAAAACTCCGAATTCTTTGACGAACGAGATGGATCCGGACAGAAGGACGGATTTGTTCTTAGCGTTCACGAACAACTATATTGACTTATTCAACAAGTTCGATCTATGGAAATACCGCCCGCTCCTCGAGGCTTTCTATTATCGGATGAATAAGGAAAAACTATATGTTCTGAAACGGGGGACAAACCACCGGAGCAAGCTGGTATTATCCAGCACATATCCTGAGTCATATCGATACTGGACCATCGACACGACCGCTGATTATTTCTATCGATCGGCCATCAAGCATGGCTCCCCCTTTCCCCTGAAGCTTCTGCATCGGTTGCTCAAGCTCAAGTATTCTCTTAACCATGCGTTATGATTATCTGATCGTCGGTTCCGGCCTTTACGGCGCCACCTTCGCACATCTGGCACACAAGGCGGGAAAGCGATGCCTGGTGATCGATAAGCGGCCCCAACTGGGCGGGAATCTCTATTGCGAGGAGATAGAGGGAATCCACGTCCACAAATACGGCGCCCACATTTTCCACACCTCCAACAAGGAGGTCTGGGACTTCGTGAACGGCATCGTCCCCTTCAACCGCTACACCAACTCTCCCGTCGCCAACTTCCGCGGCGAACTGTACAACTTGCCCTTCAATATGAACACCTTCCACCAGATGTGGGGGGTCGTCACGCCTGAGCAGGCCCTCGCCAAGATCGAGGAGCAGCGCGCAGAGGCGAAAGCGGCGATGGCGGCCGCCGGCGCCGCAGAGCCGCGCAACCTCGAAGAGCAGGCCCTCCTGCTGGTCGGCCGCGACATCTATGAGAAACTGGTCAAGGGTTATACCGAAAAGCAGTGGGGACGCGCCTGCACCGATCTGCCCGCCTTTATCATCAAGCGGCTCCCGGTGCGCCTCGTCTATGACAACAACTACTTCAACGACAAATACCAGGGCATCCCGGAGGGCGGCTATAACCGCTTGATCGAAGGGTTGTTGGAGGGCATCGAAACCCGTACGGACACCGACTTCTTTGCCGACAGGGCTTACTGGGAGAGCGTTGCCGACCAGATTGTCTTTACGGGCAAGATCGACGAGTTCTACGGCTATCGCTACGGCAAACTCGAATACCGCACGGTCCGCTTCGAACAGGAGTTGCTCCCCTGCCCCAACTATCAGGGCAACGCCGTAGTCAACTATACCGACCGGATAGTCCCCTATACCCGTATTATCGAGCATAAGCATTTTGAATCCTTCGGGCAGGCGGTTTATGACAACCCGAACACCGTCATCTCCCGGGAATATTCCACGGAATGGCAGGAAGGAATGGAACCGTTCTATCCAGTCAACGACGCGAAGAATAACGCCCTCTATCAGCAATACAAGGCCCTCGCGGACGCCGAAGCGCGCGTCCATTTCGGCGGGCGCCTGGCGGAGTACAAGTATTACGACATGGCCCCGATCGTCGAGAAGGTCCTGAAAATGAACATAAATGATATCGATCCGGAATAAGGCCGACTGCTGCGGATGCAATGCGTGCGGGGATATCTGTCCCCGGCACGCCATCTCGTTCCACACGGACCAGGAAGGCTTCTGGTATCCGGAGGTCGATGCACAGGCGTGCATCGACTGCGGTCTGTGCGAGAAGGTCTGCCCGGTCCTCAACGTGGCGGAGCTCAAGCAGAACGACCTCGCGGAACCCGTCTGCTACGCCGCGGAGCACAAGAACCTGGAAGTGATCTTCGACAGCACTTCCGGCGGGATCTTCTCGGCGATGGCCGAGATCGTCTATCGCGCAGGCGGCTCCGTCGGCGGCGCGGTCTTCAACGACGACCTCTCCGTCCGGCACTTCATCTCAAATGACAAGAAAGACCTCCCCCGGCTCCGGAGTTCCAAGTATCTGCAGAGTTCCCTGGAAGGCTTCTACGCCCAGGTCCGGGAGTTGGTCAAAGATGCACCCCTGGTGCTGGTCTGCGGGACGCCCTGCCAGATGGCGGCCCTGCGGGCTTTCCTGGGGAAAGTCCCTGACAACCTGATCATTGCCGATTTCATCTGCCGGGGAATCAACTCTCCGAAAGTCTGGCAGAAATACATCCGGTCGTTCGAAGAGCGTTATGGCTCCCCCGTCGTCTATGCCAAGGCCAAATCCAAGGAATATGGCTGGCGGAACCTCACCCAGAAAGTGATCCTCGCCGACGGCCGGCACCTCTACGAGACGCTGGACCAGAGCAACTTCACGAAAGGCTACCTGCGGACAAACGTCTATTGCCGGCCCTCCTGCTACGACTGCAAGTTCAAGGGCTTCCCCCGGATCGCGGACATCACCCTGGCCGATTTCTGGGGCATCGAGAAGGTGGACCGGTCGATGGAGAAAGACCTCGGCACCTCGCTGGTGCTGCTCAACTCCGACAAGGGGGTCCGCTTCTTCGAGCAGTTCAAGGCCCGGATCCACTCCCTGCCCGTACCCTTCGAGAGCATCCTCGCCGGGAATCCAGCCCTGGTCCGGCCGCTCGATCCGCCCACCGTCGACCGGGAGCAATTCTTCCGGGACCTGGATCAAATGAGCTTTACCCAGCTGGCGGAAAAGTATATCAACACCGCCCCCGCCGGCTTCAAGCGGCGCGTGAAATCATTCCTCAAAAAAGCCCTCTTTCTGACCCGTATGCTGCTGAGCCCCTCCACTTCTCTGTTTAAGACCTGCAAGTATTCCAAATTGAAAGACATTTTCAACGGGAACTACCTGCGCATCACCCGCCATTCGGCCACGGAGATCTCGCGGTCGGCGAAACTCGACATCCACGGCCCGTTCATCTTCGGCTGGAAACGGATCAAGGGTTCCAAACTGGAGTCCCGCCTGCTGGTCGAGGACGACGCTACCCTGACCACGGAAGGCAGCGTCAAACTGTTCTACGGGGCAGATGTCGAAGTCTTCAAGGGAGCCACCCTGACCCTCAAAGGCGGGATTCTCGCCAACACCGGCCTGACTATCGTCTGCGGCGAGCGTATCGAGATCGGAAAGGACGTGCAGATCGGCCGGAACGTGACCATCCGGGACAACAACGGAGGCCACTACCTTAACCGCGCCGGCTACAAAGACACCCGCCCCGTGGTCATCGGGGATAAGGTCTGGCTCTGTGAAGGCTGCACCATCATGCCCGGTGTCAAGATCGGGGACGGGGCCATCATCGGCGCGCACGCCTTCGTCACTTCGAACGTCCCGGCGCACGCGATGGTCTCGGGCAATCCGGCGGCCGTCGTGGACGAGGACGTTTTATGGAAATATTAACTTCTTAAGCAGAACTATATGACTATCGATGCTTTTATCGCTGCGTTTGCAGACTTGCTGGACGAGACGGATCCCGCCGAGATCACGGCGGATACCTATTTCCAGGAACTGGATGAATGGAGCTCGCTGAGCAACCTTTCCGTCATCGCCCTGGTCAAGACGGAGTACGACAAGACGATCACCGTCAAGGAGATCCGCGCCTGCGAGACCGTCGGAGACCTGTATAATTATATCGAAAATGAAGGGTAAAACCATCCTCGTGACCGGCGCGTCGTCCGGCATCGGACGGCAGGTCGCCATCCGCTGCGCTGCCCGGGGCGCCCGGGTCGTGCTCACGGCCCGGCGGGAAGAAGCGCTGCAGGAGACCCTACGCTCACTGGAAGGCGAAGGGCACCTGTACATCCCCGCAGACCTGACGAAAAGCGGAGAGCTCGAAGCGCTCGCCGCGCAGGTCCCGGAACTCGACGGGATCGTCCACTGCGCCGGAATGAGCGAACGCGTTCCCGTCAAACTGATCTCGAAAGATCATATCGAACGCTTGATGGGCCTCAACTTCAGTGCAACCGTGCTGCTGCAGACCGAGCTGCTCAAGAAGCGGAAACTGAATAAAGGGGCCTCCATCGTGTTCGTCGCCTCCCGGGCCGCGAGTTACCCCAGCCCGGGGAACGCCATCTACAGCGCCTCCAAAGGGGCCCTGATCTCGTATGCCAAGTGCCTGGGGCTGGAACTCGCCGGCCAGAAGATCCGGGTCAACTGCATCTGCCCGGCGATGGTCTGGACGGATCTGATCACCGGACAGGGGCTGGACGAAGCCGAACTCCGCGAAGCGGAGAAACGCTATCCGCTGAAACGCTTCGGGGAGCCCTCGGACGTCGCGAACCTGGCCGCATTCCTGCTCTCGGATGAGTCCGCCTGGATGACCGGCAGTTGCATTGACCTGACGGGCGGGGGCGAGGGAACTTTGATTTAAACGATTCTATTATGGCTTTTATCCGGGCTGTTTCCTACTATCTGCCGGAACAAGTAGTCACCAACGAAGATCTTATCCGCGAATTCCCGGAGTGGAGCGTGGATAAGATCGCTTCGAAAGTCGGCGTGCTCCAACGGCACGTCGCGGGACCGGACGAAACGGCGGGCGACCTGGCCGAGAAAGCGGCCAGAAAACTCTTTGCGGAATACGGCATCGCTCCCGCCGAGATCGACTTCGTCCTGCTCTGCACCCAGAGTCCGGACTACTTCCTGCCGACCACGGCCTGCCTCCTACAGGACAGGCTGGGCATCCCGACCACGGCCGGCGCGCTGGATTTCGATCTGGGCTGCTCCGGCTGCATCTACGGCCTGGCGCTCGCCAAGGGCCTGATCGCCGGCGGTGTCGCGAACAATGTCCTCCTGCTCACCGCGGAGACCTACAACAAGTATATCCACCCCTCCGACAAAGGGAACCGGTCGATTTTCGGCGACGGCGCCGCGGCCTGCCTCGTGTCCCGGGAGGGATTCGCCGAGATCGGTGAGTTCGTCCTCGGCACGGACGGATCCCGCTTCCGGGACCTGATCGTCGGGACGGGAGCCGCCCGGGTGCACGAACGCACCGCCGCGGAATACCCGGACGAAGAAGGCGGCCTCGTGCGCGAGGACTATCTCTATATGAACGGCGGCCGGATTTTCAATTTCACCCTCGAGGTCGTCCCGCCGCTGGTCGATGCCGTGACCGTACGCAACGGCAACACGAAAGAACAAATTGACTATTATATCTTCCATCAGGCCAACAAATTCATGCTCAATACGATCCGGAAGATCTGCGCCATTCCGAAGGACAAGTTCTACCTGGATCTGGAGCAGGTCGGGAACACCGTTTCCTCTACCGTGCTGATCGGGCTGAAAAACTGTCTGGACGAACTAAAATTCGCCCCGGGTATGCAGGTCGTGCTCGCCGGTTTCGGCGTCGGACTGAGCTGGGGCGCAACCCTTCTGAGATTCTAAATGGCTGCCAGCGAAAATAGGACCATTGCCAAGAACACAGCCATCCTCTATGTCCGGATGCTGGTCGTTATGGTGGTGTCCCTCTACACCAGCCGGGTCATTCTCAAGACCCTGGGGATAGATGACTTTGGCCTCTACCAGACCGTCGGCGGCATTGTCGGCTTCCTGTCTTTCCTCAACGGAGCCTTGTCCACCTCCACCTCCCGTTTTATCACTTTTGCACTGGGCAAGGGGGACCTGGTGGAACTCCGGCAGACTTATCAGACCACTTTCTTTGCTCACCTGATCATTGGCCTGAGCATCGCTTTGCTTGCGGAGACGGGCGGCCTGTGGTGGATCTACCACAAAATGGTCATCCCTCCGGAGCGTTTCCACGCTGCGCTCATTGTATTCCATATCTCCATCTTCACTTCGTTCTTCTCCATCCTGATGGTTCCGTTCGGAGCGGAAATCGTCGCCCACGAACGGATGAATGTATTTGCCTATCTGGGGATTGCGGAGGCCGCCAGCAAATTGGGCATCGCTTTTCTGCTGGAATATGGGCATCAAGACCGGCTTATTCTCTACGCTTCCTTGATGCTGTTGCAGAATATCGCGATGCTTGCTTTCTATTTGATTTACTGCAAACGGAATTTCCGGGAGGTCACATTCAAAATCTCCTATGAGAAGAAAGTCTTCGGTCAGATTTTCAGTTTCTCCGGCTGGAGCCTGCTCACCAATGTCGCATTGGCCTTGTCCAGCCAGGGTATCCTCCTGCTGATGAATCTGTTCTTCTCTTCCGCCCTCGTCACAGCCCGGGCCATCTCCCTGCAAGTCAACACGGCAGCTTCCAGATTCGTGAGCAATTTCCGGACGGCTGTCAACCCCCGGATTGTCAAGAAATTCGCCGCCGAAGACTTCGAAGGCTCCAAGAAACTGCAGTTGGAATCCACGAAGTACTCGATATTCCTGATGTTCCTGCTCGCCTTCCCCATCTGCCTGCTGGCAGAGCCGCTGCTGGATCTCTGGCTGGTCGAAGTCCCGCCCTATTCGGTCGGATTCCTGCAGATCGTGATCATCCAAAGCCTCTTCCAAGTGCTGAATGTTTCGCTATTCACCCCTATCTCCGCAGCGGGCCGCATCAAGGAAAATGCCTTCTTCACGACTTCCACCCTTTTGATCTGTTTCGTGGTGGTCTATTTCCTGTTCAAGGCCGGAGCCTCTCCCTATGCACTTTCCTGGGCATACTTTATCGGAGATGTCTTTCTGGGTATGTATGCGAAACCCTACCTCCTGGTCAAGATCGTGGGCTACCGCTGGAGTGAGATCCTGCAACTCTTCTGGGAGTGCGCCAAGACCATCCTGGTAGCCGTGCCCATCCCCCTGCTGTTGTATTTCAAACTGGACAACAGTTCCCTGCTCAACTGCTTCATCCTGCTGGTAGTCACCACCTTATGCGTATTACTCTCCGTCTGGTTCCTGGGTATCGACCGGGAGATGCGCGCGAAGATCATCCAGATGATCCGGGAACGATTCTCGAAGAAATGCAAATCTGTATCCTGACACAGCCCCTGGAGCGGAACTACGGCGGCATCCTGCAGGCCTATGCCTTGCAGAAGGCCTTGCGGGATCTGGGCCATCAACCCACGACCCTGCGTTTCATGCCACTCTATGCCCAGACTTCTTCCCGGATCGAGTTGTATTGGAAAACATTCCGCCGCTTCCTCTCGAAACTGAAAGGGAACAGATATATCAACAAAATCAACCCTGAGAAAGAATGGGAGTATTTCAAGCAGTTCAACAGCGCGATGGAGGGGTTCATCCGAACGAACATCCATTGCCTGGATGTCAGAACACCTTTGAAATACAAGTCGTTGCCGAAATTCGACGCCTTCATCGTCGGGAGCGACCAGGTGTGGAGGGCGGTGTTCTCCCCTTGCCTTCCCCATTTCTTCCTCGATTTCCTGGAGGATGCTCCCGTCCGCCGGATCGCCTATGCCGCTTCTTTCGGGCTGGACTTTTGGGAAACTCCGGAACAAACCACGGAAATCATCCGGCCCCTGGCCCAGCGTTTTGATCGGATCTCCGTCCGGGAACTATCCGGAGTAGATCTTTGTAAAACATATCTGGGCGTGGATGCTGAACTGATGCCCGATCCCACCCTGCTTTTGACCCGGGAGGATTATCTGGCCCTTTGCGACAAGACGTCCGAGGCAGCGCCGACGGAGCCGTATGTTGCGGTTTACGTCATTGATTCGCGAGATAAGACGAACGAGCTGATCGCCCGGTTCGCAGAGGAGCATCAGCTGCCCGTCGTCCGGATTGGCCGTTTTAATTGGGAGAACGGTTCGGAGCCGATGGAGAGCTGGATCCGCGGATTCGCCCGGGCCCGTTACGTCATCACCGACTCCTTCCACGGTACCGTCTTTTCGTTGATTTTCGGAAAAGACTTCATTACCTTCAACAACGGCTGGCGCGGTGCGGGCCGCTTCCATACCCTTCTCGACAACTTCGATCTGGCAGACCGGCTGGTGGATGCGGACAAGGTATCCGAAATTTCCATCCCGCCCATCGACCGGGAGCGTGTCTGCCGGGGATTGGCCGAACTTCGGGAGAAAGGAATCTCTTTTTTAGCCGAAGCCACCTCAACTAGTGAATAATCGATATGCCCACCAAAGAAAGAGAATCTAATTTCGAACTGCTGAGAATCATCTGTATGCTGATGGTCATGACGGTCCATGCCATCGGGTACATCAACGAAGATGAACTCTTCGGTGTCCGGGGAGCCCTCGATCATTTTTTGGGGCATTTCTGCACGGTGTGCGTGAATGGCTTCGTGATGATCTCCGGCTGGTTCGGCATCAAGGCCTCCTGGCGCGGTGCAGCGAAATTGCTTTTCCAGGTGTTCTACATCACGGCCATCTGTGTCGGCGTGGCGCTGCTCCTGGGTCTGCCGGTCTCCTTCGAGAAAGATGTCCTGCCCTTCCTCTTGCTGGGCAAGGGTTATTGGTTTGTCGTGGCCTATCTGATCCTTTACGCGCTCGCCCCCGTACTCAATGCCTTCATCGAACACGTCGACCAGAAGACCTTCCGCAATGTGCTGATTTCCTGGCTAATGGTTGAATTCCTTTACGGCTACCTGCTGGATACCGGCCATTTTGCTTTCGGATTTTCTCCCCTCTTTTTCATCGGTCTATATCTGCTTGCCCGCTATGCCCGCCTTTATCCCGGGAAACTGTTTTCCCTGCCGAAATGGGCGGACTTCAGCATCTACGCCGGCCTGATCTTGATCTCGGCGACCTTGTTCTGGTTCGGCTACAGATGGTTCGGAATGGGTTTCCACCTGAACCATTCCGACTCGCCGCTGGCCATCGCCGCATCGCTCTTCTTCCTGCTGGGTTTCTCGAAGATGCATTTCCATAGCAGGGCCATCAATTGGCTTGCCGCCTCCGCATTTGCCATCTACCTGGTTCACGAACACCCCCTGGTGTCCGGCCGGTATGACCAGGTGTTCGAGACGATCTCCGCGCACTTGCCGCTGGGCTTCGTATATCCGGTGTCCCTGCTTGCGATTATTTGTATCGCGTTCCTTTGCATCCTGATAGACAAACCGCGTATCCCGCTGTGGCGGGTCATCGATAATCGGCTGAAATTAATTCGTATATGTTGCCCGGAAAAATAATCCCCCCGGACGAGGTCAAGGTCCTGTTGCTGGACCTGATTACGGACCTGGACGGTTTCTGCAGAGAACACGGATTCCGGTATGGTCTTGCCTACGGCTCGCTGATCGGAGCCGTCAGGCACAAAGGATTCATCCCCTGGGACGATGACATCGACATCTTGATGCCGCGGCCGGATTTCGTAAAACTGATTCAAGCGTACCATCACCCATATTATGAGATACGGTGCCAGGACATCGACCCGGAGTATCCCTTGAATTTTGCCAAATTGTGCGATACCCGGACGGTTTCGGTCGATCAATACGGCAATAGCTCCCCCATCGCGGTCGACATCTTCATTCTCAATGGACTGGGGGCTTCGCTTCCCGAAGCGGAATCTATCATCCGCAGGGTAAAAAGAATGCATAGAATCTGGAGCAATCAGCTGTTTACCAGGAAATTGCATCCAAGCCTGGCCTATGGTTTCAAAAAGAATCTGTATATCTTGCTCAGCAAGGTGATCAATCTTTTTCTCCCCTTGGACCGTCTCGTCAAGAGAATCCTCTCCTACAAGCAAAGCCACCCGATAGACGGTTCGAAGTACTGCGCCTCCCTCGACGGATGGTTCACCATTTATGAAACGGAGAAAATGTTGCAATACAAAGACGCTCCTTTTGAAGACCGGGTGCTTCGTATTCCTGACAACTATGATTATCAACTGAGGGTTGTTTTCGGTGACTATATGCAATTACCCCCCGAGGACCAACGCACAGCCACCCACGAAGCTACCGCCTATTGGGTTCAGGAATGAGCAGGCACGCTTTCCTCATTATCGCTCATGACAACTTTTCCGTGCTGGAAAGGCTGCTGACCGCCCTTTCTCATCCCGATGTGGATATCTATCTGCATCTTGATGCGAAAGTCAAGCAGCTGCCCGGGCTGGACTGGGACGACCCTCATCTGCACCTGATCGAAAAGCGGGTTGATACTCGCTGGGGCGACATCAGCCAGATCGAGACCGAGTATGCCTTGTTGGAAGCAGCGTATAAAGAGGGAGCTTATTCCTACTACCACATCCTCTCCGGCACCCACTTCCCGCTGAAGCCCATTGAAGAGATTCTACACTATTTCGATGAGATGGCTGGGAAGACCGTCTTTTGCGGCCTTTGCGTATCTACGCCCTATCAAGAACGCCTGAAACTCAGGAGTTTCAACCTCCTCACCCGGTATTTTGCCTACGGGCCGAAGTCCGTCAGGCGGGCCGCCCAGATCATCAATCGCGGCGGTCACCGGATTCAAGATGTCCTTAAGATCGAGCGTAATAAGGAAATGTCTTTTCACAAGGCGAGTAATTGGGCCTCTTTCACGGACGAGGCGGTCCGGCTGCTGCTCGACAAGAAACCCTTCGTAATGAAGGTTTTTAAGCATTCTTTCTGCGGAGATGAATATTTCGCGCCGACCGTCCTGATGCACTCCGATCTTCGGGACAGGATCTGCAATGATGGCAAATACCTGAAGGTCGAGATGGGAGAAGCGAATCCCCGCGTCCTAACCCTCGACGACTACGACACGCTGGCCGCGTCCGGCTGCCTCTTTGCCCGGAAGTTCAACGATGCCAACCTGGATGTGGTCGATAAGATTATGACCCATTAGATGCCAGTCCTTTCCGTCATTATGCCTGTTTACAACTCCGCCAGATACCTGGAGGAGGCCGCCGGCAGCGTATTATCCTCTTCTTTCCGGGATCTGGAGCTGATCCTCGTTGATGACGGGTCCGTTGACGGGAGCGGGGCGTTGTGCGACCGCCTGGCATCGGAAGACCCCCGGGTTTCCGCCGTCCACCAGCCCAATGGCGGTGTTTCCCGTGCGCGAAACAAAGGCCTGGATATCGCCCGAGGCGATTATGTCGCCTTCGTGGACAGTGACGATCGGGTGGACCCCGAAATGTATGAGAAACTCCTGCGTGCCACGATTCCGGACCACGACATCGCATTTTGTGATATGCTGCTTCGTTTTCACGACTGCGACAGGCCCAAAGAGACATTTGCGCTTGGTACGAACCGGAGCCGGACCATCGGCAACCTGCTTTTATCCGGTATCGGAGGAGGCCCCTGTCATTTGGTCGCCCGGCGCAGCCTGGTCGGCGCTTTGCGTTTCCCAGAATATCTCAACTGCGGGGAGGACCTCTGGTTCACGCTGAGGCTTTTCAGTTCCGCGGGATCCGTCACCAAAATCGACGAGCCGCTATACATCTATAACCAGGAAAACGGCAGTTCCATCACCCATTCTTTAAACAAAAAAACAGAGGAAAGCATCCTGCAGGGGATGCGGGAGAACCGCCAGTTCCTTGAAGAGGCCGGTCTGTTCGAGGAAGTCAAACAAGAATTCTACTGGTCCGTGCTCCGCTACAAATCCCTGTTTGCATTGGATCCTGACAGGATCGGCCTGTACCGCACATACTTCCCGGAAGCCAATCGGTATCTCTTCTCCTGCCCGCTGCTCAGCGCCCGGGTCAAGCTTATCATGAGGATGCTCGACCTGCATCTGGACGTTCCTGTCCGCGCCTTTTTGCGCCGGTATCATGCCGGTAAACAATAGCTTGTATATGGAATTTTCTATCGATAGACCCCAGAAAGGTTCCGGCTCCCTGGAATCGCGCGTCATGGACTGGCTGCGCTTCCCAATGGCGGCGCTGGTTGTGGTGAACCATACGGGGTCAATGGGAGGGGGCAGCCCGTACCCTGTCTATTCTACCCTGTGCATTCTCTTTCCGGAGGCGATCTGCCGTCTGGCCGTCCCGCTGTTTTTCCTGATTTCGGGCTATTTGTTTTTCAACGGACTCGAGAACTGGAACAAGGAGGTGTACCTGGACAAAATGAAACGCCGCAGCAGGAGCCTGCTGGTTCCGTACATCCTTTGGAATCTCCTGGCCGTGTTATTCTTCTATTCCTATTCCGCTTTTCGGATGCACATGAAAGGCGAGGCGTTTATGAGCTTTTCCGAGCAATTGCAGGAGTGGGGATGGCTCCGGGTTTTCTGGGACTGTGACAAAGGGCTGCCGCTGAACTATTCCCTGTGGTATATCCGTGACCTGATCCTGTTCGTCATCGCCTCGCCGCTGATTCATTTTGTCCTGAAGAAGATCCGCTGGGTGGGAATCGCCATCCTGGGCGCGTTGTTCCTCATCTTCAACAACGTCCATTTTCTCGGAGGCCTGCTTTTCTTCTCTCTCGGCTGCTGCCTGCGGATCTGCGGGAAGAGCATCCTCGAGCTGAGCCGCACGGTCAGGTGGCCCGCCTTGATCCTGTCCTGCCTACTGCTGCCGGCCATCGTCCTGACCTACCGGGACTACCGGCCGGTATCCAACTTCCTGATGCGTGTCTTCATCCTCAGCGGAGTCTTTTCGGTCTTCTTCTGCGCTTCAGCGGCATACCGCGCCCGTATCATCCGGGACACGCCTTTCCTCGCCCGGTGCAGTTTCTTCATCTTTGCCGCCCACGGGATTCTGATCATCAACGAATTCGCCCATTATATCGTTCTCCATACCCTCCCGTTGCAAGGGGAAGCGTATTACTGTGTCGATCTCTTCCTCCGGCCAGCCATTGCCATCGCGATGTGCATCGCCCTGTATTGGCTGATGAGCAAGATCATGCCGCGGACGCTCGACCTGCTCACGGGCGGACGGGCCAAACCTAGAACTGCTTCTGCCTGATATGACTCCATTCTGGACTCGCACCTTCTTCTGGCGCAAACTCCGGGAACGCAGGATCCTGGCTGCACACCATCGCGTGGCGGCCATCTGCGAAACCTTGATCAACGAATACCGGGAGCATCCCGTGCACTTCGATTTCGCTCCGAAAAAACATTTTGATACCGACAAGATACTCTGGCAGTACTGGGCCCAGGGATATGATGATGTCCCGGAAGTGGTCCGGAAGTGTCTGGATTCCGTCGATCACTATGCCGCAGATTATCAGATTATCCGCCTGACGGACGAGAACCTGCCGGACTACCTGGACCTGCCGGATTTCGTGCAGGAAAAGCGAGGGGTTTTCTCCAGGGCTTTCTTCTCCGACCTGCTCCGGCTGATGCTGCTCAAGACCTATGGCGGCGTGTGGATGGATGCAACCATCCTGATGACCGGCCCCATCCCCCGGAAATGGGCGGAATCGGATCTCCTCCTCTGCCGGCGCGACCCGGACGAACCGGACTACAAATACTGGCGGAACACCTACGCCTATTATTTCGGATGGGCCAAAGGGTTCCGGGTCAATATGCTCAGCAGCTTCATCGTTGCCCGGAAGGGGAACCGGACCATCTCCGAACTATGCGACCTGATGCTGCTCTGGTGGCGGGACCATACGGACCTGCCCGACTATTTCTTCCTGCAGATCCTGTATGACGTCTATGACTGCCAGGATGAGTTCCAATTGGTCAGCGACACGCTCCCCCATTATCTCCAGCAGTCCATCAACGATCCGAACTTCTCCCTGATGGAGCGGGAGGATATCTTCAAGCGCTTCCCGATCCACAAAATGACTTATAAATAGCACAAGCCCATGACCTGTAAAGAGAAACTCCTGGAGTGGCTGATCCGGCCGGAGAAGTATTATATCCGCCGGTATCTGCGTTTCCTGCGCCGGGAAGAGAAATACACCTTCTCCACCCCGAACCGGCTCCTCGCATTCTGGTACAAGGCCCGCAAGAACCGCCTGGGGTCCCGCCTGGGATTCATCATCAGCGCCGGCTGCTTCGCCGAAGGTCTCCAGATGGAGCATTTCGGGTCCGTGATTGTCAACCCCAAAGCCCGGATCGGCAAGAACTGCATCATCCACGGCAACTGCTGCATCGGCAGCGACGGGGGCTATCCCGACGATTCTCCCGTGATCGGCGACAACGTGGACATCGGCCAGGGCGCCCAGATCCTGGGAGGCATCCGGGTGGCAGACAATGTCCGGATCGGGGCCGGTGCCGTCGTGGTCAAGGATGTTCTGACACCGGGCGTCACCCTGGTGGGCGTTCCGGCGCATCCCCTTCAGAAATAAATACTCTGTCCTATGAAATCCTACGTTTTCCCTGGAGATATCGATGAATCCATCATGCAAATCGGCGCGCAGCCTTTTTTGTACATGAGGACAGATGCGTTCTCGGAGATCAACAAAGAGTCTGAGCGTATCCTTCTCGATCTGATTCACTGCACTGGAGGCAGGACCATCATTTATACCGGATCCGGCACGGGTGCCATGAGTGCCGTGGTCGAGAATTATTGCACCACCAAAAAGAAAGCTTTCGTTATCGACGGTGGTTCTTTCGGCCATCGCTGGTTCCAGCTCTGTGAGTACTATGGCGTACCTGCGGTGGACTATACCGTACCCTTTGCGAAAGAAATCGATTATGCTGATCTGGAATCAAGCATCGCAAAGGAACAGCCCGACGTTTTTCTCTGCCAGCATCATGAGACTAGTTCCGGACAGCTCTTCGATTTGAAGGAAATCAGCCGGATCTGCCACAAATACCAGGTTTCCCTGGTGGTGGATGTCATCAGTTCGTTCCTGGCAGAAGAATTGAGCATGGACGACTTGGATCTTGACATTTGCGTGACCAGTACCCAAAAAGGACTGAATATTCCGCCGGGGCTTTCCGTTTTGTTCTTTAGCAAAAAGCTGGACAACTATCGCTTCAATCATAAAGGGTATTATTGGGACTTCGACGACAATTTCAGCAATCTGAAGCGAGGCCAGACCCCGTATAGTCCGGCCACCATTCTCTACCTCCAACTCCACGCCCGGCTCAAGCAGCTTCAGGCGGAAGGAGGCGAGCAAAAAAATATCGAAGAGGTGCACCGCCGGGCCCGATATTTCCGCACCTTGTGCCAACAATACGGTTGGGACATACCTGCCGAGAATCCCTCGATGGCAATCACCGGTTTCCAAACCCGCGACACGTCCGAACGCAGAATCTTCAAAGGCTTGATTGAGAAATACGAGACCTACATTATGCCCGGTTCCATTCCCGGCTTTTACCGCGTCTCGCATATGGGACTCCAATCAGACGAAGAGTTGGATCAGTTGGCACAAAGGATCCACGAGTTCGAATAGAAGGGTGGTGGCCGCCACCAATAAAGAAAACGAGAAACGATCAATAACATGATAAAAGTTATCACATACGGGACATACGACCTCTTCCACTATGGCCATCAGCGCCTGTTGGAACGGGCCAAAGCATTGGGCGATTATCTGATCGTAGGCGTAACGGCCGATGATTTCGACAAGGCCCGCGGCAAGATCAATGTCGAGCAAAGCCTGATGGAACGGATCGAAGCCGTCAAGAAAACCGGCCTTGCAGATGAAGTCATCGTGGAAGAATACGAGGGGCAGAAAATCGACGATATCCAACGTTATGATATCGATATTTTCGCCATCGGCACCGACTGGGAAGGGAAATTCGACTATTTGAAGGAGTATTGCAAGGTGGTCTATCTCGACCGCACTCAAGGAGTTTCCAGTACGGATCTGCGTGCAGAAAAGAACCTGGTCAGATTGGGTTTGGTCGGCAAATATGACGGCATCCGGAAATATGCCGCCGAATGCGCTTATGTCAACGGGCTGAATGTCGAGGGTGCGTGCGTAGATGACAAGATCCTTTTCCGCAAGGAATTTCCGGGAGTCCAGTTCCTTACGGACGACTATGATGAACTGCTCGGACGGGTGGATGCCGTTTATATCGCATCTCATCCTTCCCAACACTACATGCATATCAAGCGGGCGTTGTTACAAAAAAAGCATGTGCTTTGTGAATCTCCCATCGTGCTCGACGTGGTTCAATATGAAGAATTGACCGCTTTGGCGAAAGAGCAGGGAGTCATTTTGATGGATGCCATCAAGACAGCCTATTCGATGGCGTACAACAGATTGATTCTGCTGCTGAAGGGTGGCAAGATCGGGCGCGTAGTATCCGTTGATGCGACCTGCACCAGTTTGACTGACTTGCAAAACTCTGATTATAAAGACTTGGGGAGCAAATGGAATACGATCTGTGCCTGGGGACCGACGGCAATGCTTCCGGTATTTCAACTTTTAGGCCCTGAATACAAGTGCAAGACCATCACATCCAGTTTTATCGATGAAGAACAGCACTTTGATATTTTCACGAAAATCGCCTTCGTCTATGACCACGCCGTTGCTTCCATCAAGATCGGTAAAGGTGTGAAAAGCGAAGGGGAACTCATCATCAGCGGGACGCAGGGTTATGTATATGTGCCTGCTCCGTGGTGGAAAACCGACTTCTTTGAGATCCGTTACGAAGACAGCAATCACAACAAGCGGTATTTCTACCAACTGGACGGTGAGGGTATCCGATATGAACTGGTGCAATTCGTCAAAGCTATCGAGAGCGGACGTCCCAGTTTTTATATCCAGGCGGCCACGTCGAAAGCAATCGTGCAGATAGTAGAAAACTTCTATCATCACGTAGACATGATTACCATCTGATCAGTAATCATGAAGCCATATACGCAACAACGTAAATTTTATCTTGATTTCCTGCGCCTGATCGCGACGCTGGGGGTAATCTTTCTGCATGTATCTACGAAAGAGTATCATATGCATTATCTGACCTATGACTGGTATCTTTCCGTCATCGGTGACAGCCTGGTGCGCTGGTGTGTTCCGCTCTTCGTGATGATCAGCGGAGCGCTGTTCCTGAATCCGGATAAGCACCTCAGCTATCGGGATATTCTGACAAAATACATCCCACGCCTTTTGCTGGCCTATGTGTGCTGGTCTCTCCTGTACACAATCTTCCAGATTGCTGTTTCCTCCTTCATTTCAAGGGAATTTGTCTTTGACACTTATTTTCTGAGGCCCTATTTCCACTTGTGGTTCCTTCCCATGCTGATGGGCGTGTACCTGCTCGTACCATTGCTCAGGAAGATTTCCGAAGACAAAACGCTTACCCAGTATGCCCTGATTCTCTGGATTTGTGTTTTGACCGTCGCATTCTTTCTGAATCGCGAGATTCTGCAAATCAGTGAATTGTTCCTCATCAACCTCGTTTCAGGATTTGCGGGCTATTGCCTGCTCGGGTATTTTGTTTCTCAACATACGATGACCAAACGCCAGCAAGCCCTGATTTGCACCATCGGCATGGCGGGTCTGGTCATAACCATCGGCGGGAACATTTTTCTCTCTTTGCATCTCGGCATGCCCACGGAAAGGTTTCTTCCTTACCTGAGTCCGTTCGTCGTGATGACAGCCCTGTCCATCTTCGCGTTCGCTAAACAAAAAGAATCCGCCTTGCAGGGCAAACTTTCCGGCATCGTAGAATATGTCCGGAAAGATCTTTTCGGTATCTATCTGGTGCACGGCATGTGGTTGCGTTTCTTTAACATCACGCTCTTCCGCGATTTGACCAATCATGCCATAACCCTTCCCCTTATCACGATCATCATCTTCATATTTAGTCTTTTCACCACGAAACTGATACGGAAGATCCCTTATGTAAGAAAGATCGTGGAGTAATTTTCGAAAAGATTGTCGGAATGAAAATATTTGTTTTTCTCAGAAAAATGGCAAAAGGAGCATGGCTGATGCTCTACAGAATCGAAGTTCTGCTCAAAGCTTTTTGGTGGAAGCTCGTGGGTGGGAAAACCCCGCCATATCACGACATACCCATCATCATCAACAATTTCAACCGACTGGACTTTCTCAAAAAACTGATCTCCTCCCTGGAAACCAGGGGATATAAGAATCTGATCATCCTTGATAATGATTCCACCTACCCTCCCCTGCTTGAATATTACAAAACGACTCCATACGAAGTCATTTTCCTGCACGAGAATGTCGGGTTCCTGGCGCTTTGGAAATCAGGTATTTACAAGCGTTTCAAGAACAACTATTATGTCTATACGGATTCCGACGTCATGTTGGATGAGGGATGTCCGGAAGACTTCATGAAGGTGTTTCTCTCCGTGCTGAAAAGGCATCCTGCCTGCATGAAAGTCGGTTTCGGGATTCGCATCGACGATTTGCCTGATTGCTATAAGCAGAAGAATTATGTCATCCGCTGGGAAGCACAGCATTGGAAAGAACGGGTTGACAATCTGCTGATCAAAGCGCGGATCGATACGACTTTTGCCCTGTATCGGCCGTTCTGCAAAGGAGGTTCTACCCCGCACCTGATCTTTCGGACGGATTTCCCGTATGTCATCCGCCATCTTCCCTGGTATGAAGATACGGACAATCTGACCGAAGAAGAGAAATACTACATTTCTCACTCGAAGAAAGCAACCCACTGGACCGAGAGTTTAAAATAGAGCTTTGTTGATTTCGTTTATACTCCCTGCCTGGAAAAGCCGTTTCTTACAAGAGGCGGTGGAGAGTATCATCGGCCAGACCAATCCGGACTGGGAGCTGGTGGTCGTGGATGACTGCTCTCCGGAGCCCCTCCGGGAGATCGTGGAATCTTTCGCCGATCCACGCATCCGCTATGTCCGGAATGAGACGAATATCGGCGGAGAAAACCTGGTAAGGCAGTGGAATCATTGCCTCAGTTTTGCGACCGGGGATTATGTCGTGCTGGCCGCGGACGACGACCTCTACCGTCCGGCCTTCTGCGCAGAGGTGATCCGCCTGGCGGAGAAATACCCCCAGGTCGATCTCATCCACTCTTCCGTGGAGCAGATCGGCGAAGACGGCGAGCGCCTCTGGGACGACAGCATCCTGCCCGAATTCACCAGCAAATACGAGTACCTGAACTGGTGGCTCACCGGACGCTCATTCACCTGTATCGGGAATTTCGCGTTCAAGCGCTCCGCGCTGCTCTCCCTGGGCGGGTTCCTGGACTACCCCTGTGCCTTCGGCTCCGATATCGCGACCCCGATCTCCCTGTCCCTCAACGGCGTCGCCAATACGCAAGAGATGCTCTTCTGCTTCCGGCAGTCCGCGCAGCATCTCTCTGCGGACAGTTCCCGCTACCGGGAGAAACTGGCGGGTATCTCGCAACTTTCGGAGTTTCTGCGAGCCATCCGCTATGAAGAGCCCGACAACCCTGCCGACAAGGAGTTCTATTCCCTTGTCAATGAAGACTTCCTGCAGAAGAAGTGCGTCTACGACTATTTCAACCTGGTTGTCAAGAACCTGCCTCTCAAGCAGTTATTCCCTTATCTGAAACTTTGTCGGCTGGCTTCTTCCCAGGATAAGATCATGATGTTATTACGATGGATCAAGCGCAGAATCCTATGAATCCAACGATTTCAGTCATCGTCCCGGCTTATAACGCCGAGTCTTTCATCATCTCCTGTATCGAGAGTATCCTGAACCAAAGTTTCCGGGATCTGGAATTAATTCTGGTCGATGATGGGAGCACGGACCGGACCGCGGAAATCTGCCAATCTTTTGCGGCCAAAGACCCGCGCGTCAAATATTTATACAAGACGAACGGCGGGGTCATCCAGGCGCTGAAAGAGGGCGTCAAGGCAGCCACCGGCGACTGGATCGCCTTTTGTGACCACGATGACACCATCCCTGCTGCCGGACTTGAGACACTTTACAAACTGACCGGAGAAGACACGGACCTCGTGGTGGGTTTCTCCTATCCTGGAGATGGGAGTATCTCCCGCAAGGGCATCGAAGAATGGCGGCGGAATATGGTCGCTTCGGACGTCATCCTGTGCACCCGCTGGGCCAAGTTGTATCGGAGAACGATCATGGACGAGCAGACGGCGGAGGCACCATCCTGCATCAAGATGGGAGAAGATATGGTCATGAATATCAAGGCCGCCTTCCGGACCGGAAAAGACGTCGTCATCACGCAACAGCAGGTATATGACTACTACCGCAACCAGAACAGTTTCTCCGTCCATTTCAAATGGACTGCCCTCTGGTGCAACGATGTGTATGAGGTCATCCGGGGAATTCTCCTCGAGAACGGACAGGAGGAAGCATACCTGGACTCCTTGATCGGGAATGGCCTGGGGATGGCCAAAAAATTAATTATAACCGGCAGTCGGGCTGAGCAACGGAATCTCCGGACCTCTCCGCTGATCCCGTCGATTAAAAAAGATATTTCCCGCTCCGGCTATCGGCCCTCCTCCTCCGAGCGGCTCCTGCTCGCCTGCCCGGCCTCCCTGGCGACCCGCCTTTTCCTCCAGGCCGGCCGAGCCTGCACCATTGCAGCTAGATACCTCAAGAAAATTATATGACCACGCCTCTCGCCATAGCCTTCACACCCAATTACTTCGTGCCGGCGGCCACGATGTTGCGTTCCCTGCTGGACGCATCATCGGGGACGTTCGAGCTAATCTGCCTGGTCACGGAGCCGATACCCGAGCGGATGCAAGAAAAGCTCGTGCGGATGGGAGAAGGCAGGCTCTCCTTCCGCTATCTGCCGCTCAAGGGACGCCTGGAAGGCATTTACACCGATCCACGCTACACTGAAGCCGCGTCTTTCCGCCTGCTTCTGCCGGAATTGCTGCCTGAATACGACAAGATCGTCTATATCGATTGCGACGTCATCGTCCGGCAGGACATCGGCCGCCTCTTTGCCGGGACGGAACTGGGCGAGAACTGGCTGGGCGTCGTGTTCGAAGCGCCAATCGAGCAGCAGGCGGAGCGTTTCCGGGCCCTGGGCTGCGATCCGAATCGTTATTTCAATTCGGGCTTCCTGCTGATGAACCTGGCGCAGATGCGCGCCGAGAAGGTCTCCGCTCGCCTGCTGGAGGCCTGCCGGGTGCCCTATCTGGAGTTCCCGGACCAGGATGCCCTCAACCAGGTCTGCCAGGGACGGGTGCTGCCGCTCAGCCCGGTTTACAATAGCATCCGCACCTTTTTCATCCCGAAATACAAACCCGATTTCGTCCGGCAATACTCCGAGGCCCTGTGGAAGGAGGTCCAGGACTGCGGCACCATCCACTATACGGGCGGCAAACCGTGGAACCTGTTCTCCGTCCGCTTCGCCGACTGGTGGCGGACCTACGAGAACCTGCCGGAGGAGATCCGGGCGGAGTGGACGCCTCCCGAGAAAACATACCGGCTCTGGAAAGCCTACCGCATCCCCGCGGTCGGCCGCCTGCTGGATGGCCTGCGTAACTTGAAACAGGCTCTGTGATGGGCATGATCGGGCTTTTCACCGACAAAACAATCGCTCAGCGAGCATAAGAATGTTATAGAAATATGAAGAATGCTATTGTTACCGGCGGTACTTCCGGAATTGGCCTGGGGGTCGCAAAAATGTTGCTGACGCGGGGTTATCACGTTGTCGCCACATATGTGGGCCCGGAGTTCGATGAAAGATTGGACAACTTCGAGGCGCTCAGGGTCGATCAGGGCCGAAGAGAAGAGGTATATCGCTTCATAGAGGATGTCAAAGCCAGGTTCTCCTCGGTAGACTGCCTCGTTTGCAATGCCGGGATCAGTATCCGTAAATCCTTTACGGAGACGACGGACGAAGACTGGGACAGGCAGCTGGAAGTTGCGCTGAACTCGCATTATATTATGATCCGCGAGCTGTTTCCCCTGATTCCTCCGGGTTCCAGGATTCTGTTTACTGGATCCCAGATGGCCATACAACCGCACGCGACGGTACTCGGCTACGGTGTTGCCAAATCCGCCGTCTGCGCGATGGCTAAAAATCTCGTAAAAGAATTCGAGGGCACTGGCACCACGGTCAATGCGATCATCCCCGGATTCGTCGAGACGCCCTGGCAAAAAGAAAAGCCGGAAGAAATCAGACAAAACATTTATAATAAAACTGCCATCCACCGTTTCGCTTCCGTCGACGAGATTGTCGACGCCTACCGGTTCTGCCTTGAGAATCCTTTCGTGAACGGCAGCTTTATTGAGGTTAATGGCGGATATTGCTTTAAGTAGTATCAGCAATGGAAAAGAAGACACAAAGAGTATTGACACCGGAAGAATTCCGGCGGATGCAGCTTACCGAACTGGAATTGCTGATTGAACTCGACCGCGTCTGCCGCAAAAACGGAATCAACTACGTGATATCCTCCGGCACGATGTTGGGGGCGGTCCGCCACAAGGGCTATATTCCTTGGGATGATGATGCCGATATCATGATGTTGCGGGAAGACTATGAGAGATTCAAGAAAGTGACGGATGAACTCGATCCCCAGGTTTGTTATTTCCAAGATCATACGACGGATCCGGAATATCGGTGGGGATATGGTAAACTTCGCAGAACCGGAACGACATACATCCGGCTGGGGCAAGAGCATTTAAAATGCAAAACAGGGATTTTCATTGATGTTTTCCCTTATGATGATGTCCCGAAATCCAGTCTGGGACAAATTGTACAAGACATCTATTGCTATTGCTGCCGGAAAATCCTGTGGTCGGAAGTCGCCAAGATGAATTGCAAAGGTGTCGCGAGGCTATGGTTTTCTTTGCTCTCGAAGATCCCGGTGCGGACTGTTTTCAAATGGCTGGAAGTATATACGAAAAGAAGCAGGAACAACTCGCCCAACAGGGTCCGGCTCCTTTGTTTCCCGGCCATCGGCACTTTATACTACAAACATCCCCTTAAAGAAAGATATGGCATTCTGAAAAAATGGTTTACCGATCGTGCCGAATACGAATTCGAAGGGGAAAAATTGATGGGTACCAAAGATTATGACGAATGTCTGACTTATTGGTATGGGGACTATATGAAGTTGCCGCCACTGGAGCAGCGGGAACAGCACGCTCCAGTCTCCTATATTGATTTCGGTGATACCAAATGACGCTGCCATAAAGCGATGTCCCGACACGCCTACCTGATTCTGGCCCACAACGAGTTCGAACTTCTGCGCCTGCTGGTATCCTTGCTGGATGACCCGCGCAACGATCTCTATCTCCATTTTGACAAAAAGGTAGAAGAACTCCCGGAGATCCACACGCAGCAGGCCGGACTGATGATTCTCGATAAGCGGATTGATGTCCGCTGGGGGGCGCCCAGCATGATGGAAGCGGAATACGCCCTCTTCGAAGCGGCCGTCCCCCGCGGGCCTTATCAATACTACCACCTGCTCTCCGGGGTGGATCTCCCGCTCAAGAGCCAGGATGAGATCCACGCCTTCTGCGACCGATATAACGGCGACGAGTTCATCGGCTACACCTGGACCAAGATGCCGCCGGAGTTCCGGCGCAAAGTGCAATGCTGGCACCTGTTTCCGGAGGATTTCAAGAGTCCGAATCTCTTCAAGAAAGCCCTGCGGGCCGGTTTCGTCCGCCTGCAGGAATGGTTCGGAATCTATCGCAACCGGGATGTCGATTTCAAGAAAGGCTCTCAGTGGGTCAGCGTCACCGACGGGATGGCCCGCTACTTCCTGGACCACAAGGACTGGATCCGCCGGACTTTCCGCAATACCTTCTGCTGCGACGAACTGGTGATGCAGACCCTGTGCTGGATGTCCCCCTACCGGGAACATATCCACAGTCTGGTCTCCGACCCGGCAGGGTGTATGCGGGAAATCGGCTGGCGGGAGAATCCAGGTCACCGGGAATGGATCTTGAAAGATTGGACGGCGGCGGATTATGAGCGGCTCAAAGCCTCCCCCGCCCTGTTCGCCCGCAAATTCAACGGACGGGATACTGATTTTCTGAAAAAAATTTGCGAACTTGCAGCCCGATGAAAATCAGCGTCATCATGCCCGTCTACAATGCCGAGAAGGTGCTCCCAAATAGCCTGGAGAGCATCCGCGCGCAGCGTTTCCGGGATTTCGAACTGATTTTCGTGGAAGACGGCAGCACTGACGGTACCGTGGCGATGCTCGAGGATTTTGCCGCCCGTGCCGATTTCCCCTGCCATATCGTCTCCCAGCCGAAGAATCAAGGCGTCGCAGCAGCCCGGAACCGGGGTCTTGACGCCGCCTGCGGAGAGTACCTGGCTTTCGTGGATGCCGATGACCGGATCGAGCCGGAGGCCTTGGAAGAGGCTGTCCGCGCCCTGAATCCGGCCGACGGTCCCGTGGACATTGTGGGATGGGATTGGACGCTCGGCTTCGAGCAGAACGGCCGCTATATGCGTCAGGCGGACTATGATTCCCCGCTCCAGGCCCTCAAAAACCTGATGGGCGGAACGATGCGCTGGAACCTCTGGCTCTTCCTCGTGCGCCGGGAGTTGCTCATGGACAATGGTATCCGCTTCATAGACGGGGCCAATATGGGCGAGGATATGATGCTGATGCTCAAGGCTTTCTCCCGGGCTTCCCGCGTGATGCAGATCCACAAGCCCCTGTACCGATACAACGCCGTCAGCGAGACTTCCCTCAGCCGGCAGTTCAGTCCGGAGCGCCGGCAGGAGATTTCGGAGAATCTGGCGGAAGCGGAGCGGTATCTTGGTGAAGGTCCGTATGCCGGGGAACTGGCTCCCTATTTCCAATATCTGAAACTGTATCTCAAACTTCCCCTGCTGATCAGCGCAGACCGCGCCAATTTTGAGACCTGGTACAGCTGGTTCCCGGAGGCGAATCAATACGCAACGGCCAACCAGGCCCTTCCGCTGCGCATCCGGCTGCTGCAAGGCATGGCGGCACGGCGGCTCTGGACGGGAGTCAAGATGTATTATCTGCTGATCTACAAGTTCGTATATGGCATTATCTACCATTAGAAGATGAAAAGAAGTATCTGGACCATCATTCTTATGACCATCGTCGTCGATGCTTTTTATTTCGACGTCGTCCTGAAGGCAGTTCCCATCGCCAACTCGAAGATGATCCTGGCAGTCATCGGTTTATGTACTTTCGTTTTCAAGGGCATACAGAATCGTACGACTCTTTTTTCCCGCCGGATCTTCATCTCCGCCATACTGGCTGTCATCTTCTCGCTGTGGTGCTATTTCGCCATTGTCGCCAATGGCAGTTACAATCGTGAATTCGTCCATTATTATGCCTCGTTTGCAACCTGGGTCGGAGGCGCTTTTGGTGTCTATGTGATCTTGAAGACCAAACATGAGCGGGTGGACTTATCGGTACTCACCCGTTATCTGGCCCTCGTCTGCACCGCTCAATGTGCCCTCGCCCTAATCATAGACAATGTACCCTTCGTCCGCAACTTTGTCGACGCGACATTCGTTATGGCCACCGATTTCCTGGAAAGGGGTAATCGCCTTTACGGCATCGGTTGCGCACTCGACCCCGCAGGAGTCCGTTTTTCCGGCGTCCAGGTTCTGATCGCCCATCAATTGGCCCAAGTGGATGCCGTCCGCCGGGATTCGAAGAAATCGACCCAGCTCATCATCGCGTTTCTGGCCATCACGATTGTCGGGTCGATGATTTCCCGCACGACGATTGTCGGTACCATGCTGGGACTTGTTTATATCTTGCTTTCCAATTTCCGGATTCAAAAAGGTGGTTTTGTCTCGACAGTCCAGACCAAGTCCATCTTCTTGTTATTCTTCCTGATTGCCATCGCCGCGACCATCAGTGTCATTCTCTACAACTCCAATCAGGTTTTCCAAGATGATCTCCGTTTCGGCTTCGAGGGCTTCTTCAACTGGATTGAGACCGGATCGTTCAGGACCGGATCTACGGACCACCTCAGAACCATGTGGGTCTGGCCTACGACGAGGCGCGGGTGGATTATCGGAGAAGGACGGGTCGGCGTGTTCGAGACCAATTCCGATATCGGATATTGTAACTATATCCTCTACTGCGGCCTGATCGGCATGGCGATCTATTCGTTCTATTATATCTACAACCACCTGTCCCTGATTAAGAAATTCGATAATTTCATCATCACGGCCTTTTTGCTGGTTGCCGTTACATTCATCGTCTGGGCCAAGGTTACCACTGATATTTTCCTGGTTGACGCGCTGCTATTCTGCATCGATGGAGATAAAGAAAGCCCCCTGCTAAAGGAATGAAACTGATTTACTGCATCGCCTCCGTCTACAACCCCGGCGGGATGGAGCGGGTCCTGCTCAACAAGCTCCGCTGGTTTGCTGCGCAGGGAGGATATGAATTGCTCCTTGTGACCACCGACCAGCAGGGGCGGCCTCCATTCTATGCCTTCCCCGAGGAAGTCCGGATGATCGATCTGGATATCAACTATTCGGTGGACAACGGCAGCCCTGCGCTGCAGAAGATTGTCAGTTATTTCCGCAAACGGCGCTTGCACCGGGAGCGGCTGAGCGCCCTGCTGATGCAGGAGCGGGCCGATATCGTGGTTTCACTTTATCCTTCCGAGTCCTCCTTCATCCCGGACATCCGGGACGGAAGCCGGAAAGTGCTGGAATTGCACCTGAACAAATTTTTCCGTCTGCAATATGGCCGGAAAGGGCTCCTGGGACTCGCCGACCGCTTCCGTTCCTGGCAGGACGAGCGCATCGTCCGCCGCTTTGACAAGTTCGTCGTGCTGACGGAGGAGGATGCCCGCTATTGGGGCAATCTGCCCAATCTGGCGGTCATCCCCAATGCGGCCCTGCAAATCCCGCAGGTCACGCGCGAGGAGCAGAGCCGGCGCGTGATCGCCGTAGGCCGGCTCGACTACCAGAAGGGATTCGACCGGCTGATTGACGCCTGGGCGCGGATTCCTTCCGCCGTCCGGGAGGGCTGGCGACTGGACATTTTCGGCCAGGGCGAGTGGGAGACGATGCTCCGGGAGCGGATCGCGGCACACGGCATCGAGGATTCTGCCCGGATCAATGCCCCGACCAAACAGATTTTCGACGAATATGCCACCAGCGCCTTCCTCGTGATGAGTTCACATTACGAAGGCTTTCCGATGGTAATGATCGAGGCGATGGCCTGCGGGCTGCCGGTCGTGAGTTTCGGTTTCAAATGCGGTCCCCGGGACATCATACGGGAGGGTGGGAACGGCCTCGTCGTTCCGGAAGGCGACGTCCCTGCGCTCGCTTCAGCGATGGCGCGCCTGATGTCGGATGACGCGCTCCGTGAACGGATGTCACAGGAAGCCCGGCAGGTGGTGGAGACCTATTCAGAAGAAAATGTCATGCAACAATGGAAGCAGTGCTTCGACAGCCTGACAGCATAAGCCGCGGCAACCGAATCGACCTGCTCCGGGTCCTGCTGACGGTCGGCATCGTAAGCCGGCACGCCTTGATGGAGGAACTTCCTTTCGCCACGGCCGGTTTCAGCGCCTTTACGCAGGGAATCATCTGGTTGACAGTGGCCTGCGTCCCGCTTTTCTTCGCCATCTCCGGCTATCTGTTCTTCCACAATACTCCCCTGAAACCGCAGCCGCGCTGGTTCTGGGACAAGATCCGCTCGCGCTTCTTCACACTGCTCATTCCCTACCTGATCGCCAACTGCATCGCCTGGGGTTGCTACTATTTCGCCCTCAAGGAGGTGCCTTCCATGGTTTCGGGTTTCCTCGGAGACAATTGGAAGAATCCGCTGTTCGTCTTCTGGACCGGGCCGATCAACCTTTCACTCTGGTTCATCCGCGAACTCATCGTCATGGTGGTGATTTCGCCCCTGATCTATCTGTTCGTGCGCTACCTGCGCTGGTGGGGCGTGCTGGGGCTCGGTGTCCTGTGGGCCTTCAAGATCTGTCCGGAGCAAGTTTTCTTCTTTTCGCTGGGCGCCTGCCTGAGCATTTGGAAGATCGCACCCGTGGAGCGCTGGCTCCACACGCCGGTGCGGCTGTCCACACAATCCCGCGCTTGGACGTATTTCATTTATCTATATCACTACCTGCTGCTGATTGGCGTAAAGAAAGGTCTTTTCCAGCTGCTCCACCCGGAAGGGACGATCGCCCAAATCGGGGTGTATTTGCTTGGGGCCGCCCTGGTGCTGTTCCTGCTTACCGCCGTCTATTGGGGAATGCGCAAGCTGCTCCCCCGTATAACAAGTATCTTAGTCGGAGGGAAATAAGTTGAAACGACTCCTTCAGATCAACCCCGTCGTCCGGGAGAACACCTCCACCGGCAAGATCATGCGCGAACTCGGCGAGCTGGCGCAGGCAGCCGGCTGGGAGAGTTATATTGCCTATAGCCGGGCGCGGGACGGCGTTCCCCCACACAACTCCCGGCTCGTGCCTGTCGGGAACAAACTCGACCTTTTGCTCCACTGGCTGGCCACCCGGCTTTTCGACGCCCACGGTCTGGCGTCGCGCCGCGCCACCAAGCAGCTGATCCGACGAATCGAACAGATCGACCCCGATATCGTGCACATCCACAACGTGCACGGATACTTCCTCAACTACCCCCTGCTTTGCGATTTCCTCGCCCGGCGAGGGAAACCGGTGATCTGGACGGTGCACGACTGTTGGCTTTTCACCGGGCACTGTTACCACTATGCGGCCGCCGGTTGCGACCGCTGGCAGAGCATTTGCCACAACTGTCCGCAGCGGGGCGCCTTCCCCAAAAGCTGGCTGCTCGACCGCTCGGAGCGGAATTTCATCCGCAAGCGGGATGCCCTGACCGCCATCCCGGATTTTACGCTCGTGACCGTATCGGACTGGATGCGGCGGGAGGTCGCCAAATCTTTCCTCAAGGATGTCCCCTGCCGGGTAATCCACAACGGGATCGACCTGCACACCTTCCGGCCCCGGCCGGAAACAAGGGTCCGGAGCCGCTACGGAATCCCCACGGAGAACTATGTGCTCGCCGTGGCAAGCTTGTGGCTGCCCCAGAAAGGGCTGCCCGACCTGGTCCGGCTCGCCTCAGCGCTGCCCGCAGACGAATGTCTGGTGGTCGTGGGACGGCTGGACGAGGGGCAGCGGGCCGCGTTCCCCGACGGGGTGTGCTTCATCCCCCGGACTGCGGATGCAGACGCACTGGCAGAACTCTATTCCGGCGCACTCGCCCTGGTAAATCCCACCTGGCAGGACAATTACCCGACCGTCAACCTGGAGGCCATCGCCTGTGGCACGCCTGTGGTCACCTACCGCACCGGCGGCAGTGTGGAGTCCATCACGGACCGGACCGGATTCGTGGTGGAACAAGGCGACGTGGCGGGGCTCGCCGACGCGCTGCGCCAGATCCGGGATAGGGACAAAGCGGTGTACGCCCGGACCTGCCGGTCATATGCCCTGCAACATTTTGATAGAAAAGACTGTTTCCAAGATTATATCCGCCTCTATGAAAGTCTTGCAACTCGGTAAGTTCTACCCCATCCGCGGCGGCGTGGAGAAGGTAATGTGGGACCTGACCCGCGGCTTGTCGGCGCGCGGGGTGCAATGCGACATGCTCTGCGCCACCCTGGCCTCGGACCCGGTGGATCCGCAGGATCTGGACCGCTGCGAACAAACCCCGGAAGGAAAGATCATCCGCTTCAATGATTGCGGCCGGGTGATCTGCGTTCCCGCAATTACCAAGAAAGCCGCGACCATGATCTCCCCGGCAATGGTCCGCTGGCTGCGGCGCCACGCCGCGGAATACGACCTTATCCACATCCACCATCCCGACCCGATGGCGGCGCTCGCCCTGCGGCTGAGCGGCTACAAGGGCCGGGTCATCCTGCACTGGCATAGCGACATCCTCTCACAAAAAACGCTGTTAGTCTTGTACCGCCCGCTGCAGAACTGGTTGATCAATCGTGCCGACCGCATCCTCGGCACGACGCCCATTTATGTCCGGGAGTCTCCCTGGTTGCAGGACGCCCAGGACAAGGTCGGGTTCGTGCCCATCGGAATCGAGCCGATCCGATATGAAGAAAATGCGGCCTCCGATATCCGAAATCAGTTTCCGAACAAGAAAATTGTTGTATCTTTGGGGCGGCTAATTCCTTACAAAGGATTCAGCACCTTGATCGAAGCGGCAAACCGGCTGGGAGAGGGCTATCAAGTCCTCATCGGCGGGATGGGGCCGTTGCGGGATGATTTGCAACAGCAGATCGACTCGCTCGGCCTGCAGGAACGGGTGGAGTTGCTGGGATATGTGGCTGATGAAACGCTGCCCGCCCTGTACGGCGCCTGTGATGTATTCGTGCTGAGTTCGGTGATGAAGACGGAAGCTTTCGGCATCGTGCAGATCGAGGCGATGTCCTGCGGCAAACCGGTCGTGGCAACACGGATTCCGGGTTCCGGGACCGCCTGGGTAAATGAGGATGGCGTATCCGGGCGCAATGTTGCACCCGGCGATCCTGAGGCCCTCGCAGATGCCATCCGGGAAGTTTGTGAGGATCCGGTCCGGTGGCAGCAATACGCCGATGGGGCCCGCGAGCGGTTTGACGCGATGTTCACCGCACAGAAGATGATAGACAAAATAATAGATATCTATGAAGAAGAATGTTAAATGGTTGATTCTAGCGGCACTCATCGTGCTGCCGGTATCTTGCACGACGCCGGCCAAGATCGCCTATCTGCGCGACCTGGAATACGACACGCCCTACCTGGCCAAGCAGGCACCGGAGCTGCGCCTGCAGGTGGACGACAAAATCAACATCCGGGTTTTCAGCACCAATGCGGAACTGGCCGCCCCTTTCAACGTGACCAGCGGAATGACCAACGAATCCGGCCAGGCTCTTGCCAACACCTCGTATACAGTGGATAAACTCGGCAATATCAGTTTCCCCGTGATCGGCCAGATGTATGTGCAGGGCAAGACCCTCAACGAAGTCAAGGAATGGATTACTTCCGAGATTATCTCACGAGGCTATATACGGGAACCCATCGTCATGGTGGAGATGGAGAATTTCTCCATCACGGTGCTGGGCGAAACCGGCCAGAGCGTTATGCCGGTCGAGGGCAACAGCATCAACATCCTGCAGGTCCTCGCCCGCTCGGGCGGCACCACGGAGCGATCCAAGATTCCGGATGTGATGGTAATCCGTACCGAGGAAGGTGTCCGGATGGCTTACTCCATCAATCTGCAGTCCAGGAGCCTCTTCGACTCGCCGGTTTTCTATTTGAAACAGAACGATATCGTTTATGTCAAGCCGCGCGGTTTCCGCACGTCCGCCAGCATCCAGGCTTTGTTCAGCGCCTTCTCCCCGATTACGACCGCCATTACGGCTCTCACTTCCATCTACATTTTAGCCACCAAGCTTTAAATTATGGACCGTCAACAACGTAATCAAAAAGGCGAGCAGATCAATCTGGTTGACCTGTTCTTCTTCCTGTTGAACCATTGGTATTGGTTCGTAATTTGCGCCGCCCTGGCCGTGGGCATTGCCTATTACCGCTACGCCAAGAGTCCGCTCATCTATCAGAGCAATGTGACCGTGATCATCAAGGACCCGAGCAACACCGCCCGTTCGGTCCGGATGGATGCCTATAGCAATATCATCAACTCGGTCAGCATGACCAACGAGATCCTGCAGTTGCGCTCCAAGTCCATGTGGGCGGAAGTCGTCCGCACCCTGGATGTGGATGTCAACTATCGCATCCACGAGAAACTGCGCAACCTCGAGCTCTACCGCAATGCCCCGGTCCGCGTCCTGTTCTCCCGGGAAGAGGATGAACCAGGGACTTTCTCCGTGAACGTCACGCCCCTGGATGCCACGCATATCCGCCTCCAGGATCGTACCGTCGCCTTGGGTGACACACTTGAACTCGCCGGAGGCAAAGTGGTTTTCCAACCCACTACCACCATCAACTCGTACATCGGCCGCGAGATCATGATCAGCAAAGTCCCCGTCCAGTCCGCTGCGCTGGGCTTTCTCTCCGGGCTGGATATCAACCAGAATTCTAATATTCTGACCCTGATCCAGCGGGATTATAATCTCCAGCGCGCCTGCGATGTGCTCACGGTGCTGGTCGACAAATACAACGAGGACGCCGTCCGCGAAAAGAACCGCATCGCCGTCAACACGGCCGCCTTCATCAACGACCGTATCGCCATCATCCAGGAGGAACTCGGCTCGGTAGAAGACGACCTTGCCAATTTCAAGAGTTCGCAGCGGCTGATGAACGTGGATGAAGCCGCCTCCCGCTACCTCAACGAGAGCCGCAGCTACAATGCCGAAATTATCCAACTGGAAACCCGGATCTCCATTGCCGAATACCTGCGCGACTATGTCCAGAACTCGGCTGGCGGATTTGAGATGATCCCGGTCAATACCGGCCTCAACGACACCAACGTCGACAACCAGATCAGTCAGTACAACAGCCTCATCCTCCAGCGCGAGCGCCTGGTCGCGGCCAGTAGCGAGGTCAGTCCGGCAGTCAAGACGGTCGAGAACAGCATCAATAACCTTCGCCAGAATATCCTGGGTATTATCCAGAACCTGTTGACCAGCCTGAATGTCAAGCGGCAGGATGTCTCCCAGCAGGAGACCACCTCGCTGCAGCAGTTTACCGCGATGCCGGCCAAGGCCAAGCAGATGCTCAACATCGAGCGTCAGCAGCAGATCAAGGAAAATCTCTATGTTTACCTGCTGAACAAGCGTGAGGAGAATGCGCTCACCCAGGCGATGGTCGACAACAACGCCCGCATGATCGATGTCCCCGAAGGCTCCTGGGCTCCGGTCTCCCCGCAGCGCAACCGCATGCTGCTGCTTGCGCTCTTGATCGGACTGCTCGTGCCGGCGGTCATCTTGATCGCCTGGCTCTTCCTGGACAACCGGGTCCGTACCCGCAAGGAGATCGAGGATCTCGTCTCCGTACCTGTTCTCTCCGAGGTTCCGCTGGACACTTCCCGCGGCAAGAAGAAACTCTTCAGGAATAAGAAAAAGAAAAACGAGGAAAAAGCGGAATCCCCTGTCGTGTATGACCCGTCCGCCCGCTCCATCTTCACCGAGGCGATGCGGATTACCTGCACCAATCTCGACTTCATGAAGCCGGAAGGCGTGGATCACCCGGTAATCGCCATGAATTCCTTTACTGTAGCGGCCGGTAAGACCTTCATCTCCGCCAATATGGCCCGATGCCTGTCCGACGCCCGCAAGCGGGTCGTGCTCGTGGACATGGACCTGCGCAAGCGGACCCTCTCCGGCCAGCTCGGGCTGAAGCACAAGACCTGCGGCTTGTCCAATTACCTCTTCGAAGAAGATGTCCAAGTCAGCGACATCCTCCACAAGGAGGTGATTGAGGGGGTCGACTTCATCCCTGCCGGACATATCCCGCCGAACCCGACGGAACTGCTGCGCCGCAAGCGTTTCGATGAACTCATCGAGACCCTGCGCCAGAAATATGACTATATCCTGCTCGACAGCGTCCCGGTCAATGTCGTGGCCGACCCGATGATTATCAGTCGGGTGGTGGATGTCAACCTGCTCGTCCTGCGCAGCGGACAGCTCGACCGCCGGATGATGCCGCTGGTGGATGAACTGCAGCAGAGCGGCCGTCTCAAGAACCTGGCCATCATCTTCAACGGTACCGAAATCCAGCGCGGAATCGGTCGCAGCTATGGTTATGGCTACGGATACGGCTATGGTTACGGCTACGGCTATGGCTACGGCTATGGTGAAAAAGATAGTTAAACGATGACAATCGCCGTAGATTTCGACGGGACCATCGTCGAGCACAAATATCCCGAGATCGGCAAAGAGAAACCTTTCGCCATCGAGACCCTCATCCAGCTGCAGGAGGATGGCAACCGGCTGATTCTGTGGACATCCCGCGAGGGGGAACTGCTGGAAGACGCCATTGCTTTCTGCCACGATCGCGGACTCGACTTCTATGCCATCAACAGCAACCAACCCCGGGGCGCCTTGTTCGCGGCCAAGGCCGGGACCAAGGTGGTGGCGGACGTCTACATCGACGACCGCAACCTCGGCGGTCTGCCAGACTGGGGTACCATCTACGAAATCATCTGCCACAAGCGGGAGCTCAAGCACCGCAAGCACAAAAAACGCGGCTTCAAACTATTCGGCCGATAGTTTTAACAGAAGCAGCATGAGGACTTTTCAACAGTTGAAGCGCCTGCTCAAGCAGCCGGACCCGGATTATCCCCGGGTCCGGTTGGCTTTGCTCGGCGACAGCGCTACACAGTTCCTTGCCACCGCCATTCAGGGAGAGGCCCTCGCCCGGGGAATCTGCCTGGAACTGTTCGAAGGCGAGTACAACCAAGTGGAGCGGCAGGTCCTGGACCCAACCTCCGACCTGCATCGTTTCGGCGCTGATTACCTCGTCGTCTTCCAGTCCTCGCACAAACTGCTGGAAAAGTATAGCCTGATGGAGGCGGAGCAGCGCACGGCCCTCTGCGACGAGCGGTTGGAATTCGTCCGCACCCTATGCGGGTCTTTCCCGGGGAAGATCATTTATTACAATTATCCGGAGATTGGCGACGGCGTGTTCGGCAGCTACCAGAACCGGGTCGAGGTCTCCTTCATCTACCAGGTCCGCAAACTCAACCTGGGCCTGATGACCCTCAGCCAGGAGTGCCCCAATCTCTTTATCTGCGACCTCTCGGAACTCCAGGCCAAACTGGGGCGGGATTTCTGTTTCGACAGCAGTGTCTATGTAAGCACGGAGATGCTCCTCAGCCTGGACGCCCTCCCTTACGTCGCGTCCCGGACGCTGGATATCGTCTGCGCCATCCGGGGTTCATTCAAGAAATGCCTCATTCTCGACCTGGACAACACCCTCTGGGGCGGCGTCGTGGGCGATGACGGCTGGGAGAACATCCAGATCGGCCACGGGCTGGGCATCGGCAAGGCTTTCTCGGAGTTCCAGCAGTGGGTCCGCAAACTCAAGGACCGGGGCATCATCATCTGTGTGTGCAGCAAGAACGATGACGACAAGGCCCGGGAGCCCTTCGAGAAGAATCCCGAGATGGTTCTCCGCCTGGACGACATCGCCGTCTTCATCGCCAACTGGGAGAACAAGGTCGACAACATCCGGACCATCCGTCAGATCCTCAATATCGGCTTTGACTCGATGGTATTCCTGGATGACAATCCCTTCGAGCGCAACATCGTCCGGGAGGGCATCCCGGAGATCTGTGTTCCAGAACTGCCCGAGGACCCGGGCGACTACCTGGAGTATCTCTACGGGCTGAATCTTTTCGAGACAGCCTCCTATTCTTCTGCCGACAAGGACAGGACGAAGCAGTATCAGGTCGAGGCCCGGCGTACCAGTTCCGCCCTCTCCTTCTCGAACGAGGCCGATTTCCTGCGGTCCCTGGAGATGGTCAGCGAGGTGCGCGGGTTCAACGCCTTCAACATCCCCCGCGTCGCACAGCTCTCCCAGCGGAGCAACCAGTTCAACCTCCGGACCGTCCGCTATACGGAAGACGAGGTCCGCCGCCTGGGTGAAGACCCGTCGTACGCCTGCTTCTCCTTCACGCTCTCCGACAAGTTCGGCGACAACGGCCTCATCTGCGTGGTCATCCTGGAGAAGCGCGACGCCGGAACGCTCTTCATCGATACCTGGCTGATGAGCTGCCGGGTGCTCAAACGCGGAATGGAGGCCTTCACGCTGAATACCCTCGTGGAATATGCCCGGGAGCACGGGTTCAGGCACCTGGTCGGCGAATACCTGCCCACGGCCAAAAATGCCATGGTCGCAGAGCACTACCCGCGGCTCGGCTTCACCCCGGATCCCGAGGCGCCGGAGCGGCTGTTCACGCTGGACGTGGACACGTTCACGCCCCTTGATTGTTTCATTGTTTCCAAATAAGCTCACCCCATGCAAAAAGAAGATTTGTTGCTGAAGGTCCAGGATATTTTCCGCGACGTGCTGGATGACGAAGAGATCGTCCTGTCCGAGACTTCGACGGCCGAGGACGTGGAAGGATGGGATTCGCTGACGCATATCCAGCTGATCGTGGCCATCGAGAAGAAGTTCAAGATCAAATTCACTTCCAAAGAGATCCTTTCTTGGAAAAATGTCGGTGAACTCATAGACTGCCTGGCGTCGAAACTGGCCTGACGAGATGAGTTTCAACTCGCTCCCCTTCCTGCTTTTCTTTGTCGTCGTCTTCACCCTGTACTGGTTTCCGCTCAGGGAGAAGACGAAGGCCCAGAATATCCTGATCCTGCTCGCGAGCTGGTTCTTCTATGGTTATGCCAGTCTGAAGATGCTCCCGCTGCTGATCGGGGCGACCGCCCTGTTCTACGGCATCGGACTCGCGCTGAAGCATTGCAAGTCAGAGAAGGGGGCTTCCTGGATCAGCGCGCTGGGCGTGGTGCTGGGAGTCGGGCTGCTGTTGTATTTCAAGTATTTCAATTTCTTCATCGAGTCCTTCTCCTCCCTGTTCGGGGCGCTGGGCCTGCAGACCAACTGGCATACCTTCCAGATCATCCTGCCGCTGGGGCTCAGTTTCATCACCTTCAAGCTGATCAGCTATGTGGTGGAGATACGTCGGGGCAAGTTGGAGCCGGAGACGGATTTCATTGCTTTTGCAGCCTATGTCGCTTTCTTCCCCTGCCTGCTCTCCGGGCCCATCGACCGGCCGCAGTTCCTGGGCCAGCTGCACAAGACGCGCTCTTTCGACTATGACACGGCGGCCGAGGGCATACGCCAGTTCCTCTGGGGCCTGGCGAAGAAGGTCCTGATCGCAGACCGCTGCTCCCTTGTGATCGACCCGGTCTGGGAGAATATATCCGGGGCCTCCGGAAGCATGCTGCTGACGGCCGCCCTGCTGTTCTCCTTCCAGATGTACACCGACTTCTCGGGCTATTCCGACATGGCCATCGGCACGGGGAAACTGCTCGGATTCCGGGTCGCGCGCAACTTCAATTATCCTTTCTTCGCCACTAACGTGGCCGAGTATTGGCGGCGCTGGCACATGTCCCTGACCGGCTGGCTGACAGATTACGTATTCATGCCGCTGAACGTGCGTTTCCGGGACTGGGGCCAGTTCGGAATGATCCTGGCGATCGTCATCAATATGGTCCTGGTGGGCCTCTGGCACGGGGCCAATTGGACTTTCGGTGTCTTCGGGCTCTACCACGGCCTGCTGTTCGTGCCGCTGATCCTGTCCGGAGCGTTCGCCAAGAAACATAAGCTGAAGCCGGGTTGGCTGGGCCTTCCGAAACTCTCCGATTTCGGCGGGATGGTGCTGACCTTCCTGCTGGTGACGGTGGGCCTGATCATCTTCAAGGCGGATTCCATCGCCCAGGCCTGGCAGTATCTAGCCGGGATGGCCCACCTGGAGACCTTGAAGGGCTTCTATCTCTTCTTCCTGCATCCGGACTTCCGGACCAAGACCGTCCTGATCATCGCCCTGATGATTCTCGAGTGGCGGAACCGGACGGTGGAGTTCCCGCTGGTACCGCTCAAATGCTATCACTGGGCCGTCCGTTATGCGATCTATCTTGTGCTGGTCTGCCTGCTGATCATGCTCTGGGGAAAGAATCTGACCTTTTTATATATCGAGTTTTGAAACGGTTCGCACTCAAGTTCTACGCCGTCGTGGCCCTCATCCTTCCATTCGTCTGCTACTACAACTGGAAGGTGGCGCCCCGCGTGTCCGGAGATCTGGGCCTGCTCAACCTTGTGCCCTATGGTCAGGAATACAGCTCGCTGAATGTCAACGATATGATTGACGAGCAGCGGGATTCGCTCTGCGCGACGCAGATCCACGATGTCCGCGAGATTCCGGACTACCCCGTCATCACCCTCGGCGACTCGTTCAGCAACCAGGGCCTGTATTCCTACCCGCATTTCCTGGGAAGGGACCACGGATTCAAGGTCGGGAACCTCGAGCGGAGCAGTTTCTATATGCCCGTCCAAGATTATCTGTCCCTGCTCAATGCCGGGGCCTTCCGGGCGGGGCAGACCGTCGTCGTGGAGATCGTGGAGCACTATTATGTCTGGCGGCTCTGCTGGCTGGACTTCGAGAGCACGGATTATGCCGAACTTTGTCCGATCAACCACGGGAAATGGGAAAAGGACCTCCTCTCGGAGACGGCCCGCTGGGTCCGGCTTTCGATCGGGTACAACAATCCGGTGCGCAAGTTCACCCTGAACAAAGACTGTTTCTCCCACCCGACCCGTTCCCGGGAATTGTATGTCTATCGTGAGGAAATGGGATTCCTGCAGATGACGGACGAATATGTCTCGCGGGCACTTGACAACCTGGACCGCCTGTTCCGTCTCTCGGAAGAGAAAGGGATTAACCTGATTTTCCTCATCTGCGCCGACAAATATGACTCTTATGAACCTTGGATCGAGGGCAAGCATCCCCAGAATCATATCCTGGACCCGTTGCCCAAGGACGATCGGATCGTCGTGATGACACCCTATATCCGTGAACTCGTCGCCGCCGGGGTCAAGGACGTGTACCAGATCAATGACGGTCACGCTTCGACGATCGGCGCCGCGCGTTGTGCCGAGGTGGTCGCTGAGGCCATCAACAAAACCGCCCCCGGGCAGCCCTGACGGCCCCTCTCCCCTGCTGAATCATCCGGTCCCTGAAAAAATCGACCGGATTTTTAATTTTTTTGGTACTAGGTGTTGCAAGGTATTATAAAATTTTTATATCTTTGCATTGTCAAAGTTCTATATAAAATGAAAAAGGTATTGAACATCAGTCTTGGAAACAGAAGTTTCGCCATCGAAGAAGACGCCTACAAGCGCCTGAACAAGTATCTTGAGCATTTCCGTGCGCGTCTCGCCGCACAATCGGGCGTTCCCTTCACCCAGAGCGCCGAGGTGATGGAGGACCTGGAGTCCCGCATCGCCGAACTCTTCCTGCAGGCAGGCATCGGAGACGGTCGCGTGGTCGATATCGATCTCGTGGAGCGGGTCACCCTCCAGCTCGGCATGCCCGACGGAGCCCCGGAGAAGCCTGCCGCGAGCGAAAGCACGGGAAGCGAGCCGCAGGAGCGCAAGAAGATCTATCGCGACTACGACAATCGCCGTATCGCGGGCGTGTGCGCCGGTCTGGCCAATTATCTTGACATCGACGTCGTGCTGGCGCGCATCCTGATGCTCGTGGCGCTGATCGCCGGCACGGCCGGATTCTGGATTTATGTAATTTGCTGGATCGCCATCCCCAAGGCCGTCACGCCCGCGCAGAAATGCGAGATGAACGGCCTTCCGGTCACGGCCGAGAACCTGGCGAAATTCTCCAATTCCCAAAAGAAGTAGCGTATGGACAACACCGCTGAAAATGTGCGCGCACAGATGCGCAAAGGGATGCTGGACTACTGCATCCTGTCGCTCCTCAACAAACGCGAGGCCTACGCGTCCTCGATCATCGAGGAGCTCAAGACGGCGGGCATGATCGTCGTCGAGGGTACGCTCTATCCCCTGCTGATCCGGCAGAAGAACCAGGGCCTGCTCTCCTACCGCTGGGAAGAATCCACCCAGGGTCCTCCCCGCAAGTACTATGTAATCACGGACAAAGGCCGGGAGCAGCTCTCCGAAATGGATACGGCCTGGCGGGAACTCGTGGATACCATCGCAACGCTCAAACAGGCATGAAAGAAATAGAAAAGGTCAGTCTGGGCGGATTTGCCTTCACGCTGGAGAGCGACGCCATCGAGCTCGCAACCAGCTACCTTGATGAATTGGAGCGCTTCTACAAGAGCCGCGAAGGCGGCAGCGAGATTCTCGAGGGCATCGAGGAACGGATGGCCGAACTCCTTCTGGAGAAATGCGGACGCGACGGCGTGGTGTCCCGCGCCGTCCTCGAAGGGGTCATCGGGATCCTGGGCCGGCCGGAGCAGATTGAAAGCGAGAGCCAGGAGGCGGAAGATGCCGGAACGGCTCCTGCGAAAGAAGGGAACGGTCCCAAACGCAAACTCTACCGCAACGTGTCCGACAAGGTGGTCGCGGGGGTCTGCAGCGGCCTGGGGATCTATTTCCGGACGGACAAGGTGTTCTTCCGGCTCCTTTTCGTCGCGGGTACGCTGGCCATGTTCTTCGGATTCGGCTGGCATCACGGATTCACGACGTCCCTCCAGCTGTTCTTCCCGATCGCGTACATGATCCTGTGGATTTGTATGCCGGCGGCCCGGACCGTCCGCCAGCGCTGGGAGCAGCGCGGCGAAGACGGCACCATCCTCGGCATCCAGCAGCGCATCGAGAGCGGAACGCACGAAGTCGGCGAGGTGCTCGAGCAGGTGGGCAAGTCCAATGCCTGGAGCGAAATCGGGCGGATTCTGGAAGTCCTCCTGGGGGTGTTCCTGCTGCTGATCGCCTTCACGGGTCTGTTCTCCGGCGGGGTCTTCTTCCTCGGTTCCGGCGCCTTCCACCAGGGGTGGATTCCGGGCGACGGAGGTGTCCTGAACTTGGGCCGGCTCCTCAATGAGGGGATGACCGGACTCTATCGCACGGCGCCGGGGCTCGCCGTCACCCTGAGCCAGCCCTGGGCCCATATCCTGCTGGCCCTCGTGGCCTTTCTCCCCTTCCTGGGCATCCTCTACGGCTCCCTGCAGCTGCTCTTCGGCTTCAAATCGCCGAAATGGCATCCGGGGCTCGTCATCTTCATTCTCTGGCTGATGGTCGTCATCGCCACGGGCGTGCTGTTCGTCACGAGCGGCGTGTCCACGGGGTGGATCACAGTCTGACCAGGCCCAGTCCGGGCGCATCCGGCAGCGTGATGCGCCCGGAGCGGACCGTCATCCCGCGGAAGCGGTCGTTGGTAATCAGCAGATTGCCATCCAGATCGGCAAAATCCGCCACAGGCGAGAGATGGGCGGCGGCCGTGACCGCACAGGAAGTCTCCGTCATACATCCCAACATCACCCGCATCCCCTCCGCTCGGGCGTAAGTGGCCATCTTCCAGGCCTCCCGCATTCCGGTACATTTCATCAGTTTGATGTTGATCCCGGTGTACGCGCCCTTGATGGAGGGGATGTCGGCCAGACGCTGGATGGCCTCGTCGGCGAAAATCGGCAGCGGACTGTGTTCCGTGATCCAGGCATTGTCGTCCAGACGCTCTTTGGGCATGGGCTGTTCGACCATCACCACCCCCTGCTCCTTCAGCCAATAGATCTCGTCGAGGGCTTTCCGGCGGTCCGTCCAACCCTGGTTGGCGTCCACGGCGATGGGCAGGGACGTGATCTCCCGGATGGTGCGGATCATTTCCTCGTCGTTATCCAGCCCCACCTTGACTTTGAGAATATTGAATCGGTCGGCGCATTCGCGCGTCTTCTCGCGGACGACCTCCGGCGTGTCGATGCCGATCGTGAAGGTGGTGTCGGGCGCCTTGGCGGCGTCCAGGCCCCAGAGCCGCCACCAGGGCTGGCCCACCAGCTGGCCCACCAGGTCGTGCAGGGCGATGTCCACCGCCGCCTTGGCGGCCGAATCCCCCGGGGATAGGCTATCCACATAGGCGAGAATATCCTCCAGTTGGAAGGGGTCGGCGAACTGCGAGAGGTCCACCTTCTCCAGGAAAGCGCAGACACTCTCGACCGTCTGCCCCAGGTACGGGGGCATCGAGGCCTCGCCGTAACCGGTGAATCCGTCGTAGCGGATCTCTACCTGGACATCCGGGGTCGTGGTGCGGGAATAGGAGGCCACGGTGAAGGTGTGGGCCAGCTGGAGTTCGTAGGGCTCCCAGCTCAACTGCATCCGGGCCTTGCCGCCCACCTTATACGGTCTCGGGGCAGCTGCGCGCGGGGCGCAGGCGCCGAGCAACGCCGCCCCGGCTCCGGCCGCGGCGCTCGTTTTGAGGAATTCGCGTCTTTTCATATTCAATCCAAAATTAACGATTTTTACAGAAAAGAAGATGGGCCTCTTGCGCGTTTGATGAAAATGTCCTACTTTTGCAGTCCCAAAGAAAAGACAGGGGCGTAGCTCAGTTGGTTCAGAGCGCTTGAGTCACATTCAAGAGGTCATCGGTTCGACCCCGATCGTCCCTACCGGGAAACCGCAGACGATTGTCTGCGGTTTTTTTGTATATTTGCACCCCGAACTTTGCTAAGTGTATCAATTATGAAAAAAGCTTTGTATTTCCTGGCTGCAGCGGCAGTGCTTCTGGCCGCTTGCAACCCCAGACGACCGGTCAAGACCGCCGGTATCAATTACGCTTATATGGATACGACCGCGCGTCCGGGCAATGATTTCGCCCGTTACGCCACCGGCCATTGGGGAGACTTCAATCCCCAGCCGATGGAATATCCCCTTTGGAGCACGGTCTACAAGGTTATGGATGACAATGTCAAGACCCTCGCCGCGCTGATCCAGGAGATTGCCGCCAGCGACAACGAGAAGGGCTCCATCGCCCAGAAGATCGGCGACCTCTACAATATGATGATGGACTCCACCCGCCTCAATGCCGACGGCGCCGCGCCGCTCAAGGCCCTGATCGACGAAGTGGACGCCATCCAGACCCGGGAGGAATTCCTGAAATACCTGGCCACGGAGCACAACAGTCTCTTCTTCTCCATGCACGTGATGGCCGACGAGAAGGATGCAGCCAACAACATCGTCTGCGTCTACCAGAGCGGCCTGAGCCTGGATAACCGGGATTATTATCTGTCCAACGATCCCGCGAACATCCACGCTCGGGAGCTGATGAAGGAGCACATGAAGAACCTGTTCGTCCTGACGGGCTATCCGGAGGCCGATGCCGCCAAGAAGGTCGCCCGCCTCTGGACCATCGAGGAAACCATCGCCGTACCCTACTATTCTATGGAGCGCCAGCGCATCCCCGAGGACAACTACCACAAAGTCAGTGTCGATTCCCTGACCGCCCTTTGCGGGAACTTCCCCTGGAAGCAGTATCTCGCCGACTACCGCTATGACAAGACCACCGTCGTGAACCTCGGCCAGCCCGAGCCCGTCGCCAAGGGTTGCGAACTGCTGATGAACCTGCCGCTGGAGGACCTCAAGACCGCCCTGACCTGGGATCTGATCAACTCCTACTCGAGCGTCCTGTCCGATGATTTCACGGATGAGAACTTCGACTACAACCGCAAGATGTACGGCACCCAGGAGAAGACGCCGCGCTGGAAGACGGCCGAGAGCCTGGCGGAGAACCTGATGTCCGACGCCGTCGGCCAGCTCTACGTCGAGAAGTATTTCCCGGAAGAGGCCAAGGCCGAGATGCTCGATCTGATCGAGAACCTGCGCGCCGCCCTCGCCGAGCGCATCAAGGCCCAGGAGTGGATGAGCCCGGAGACCAAGGCTACCGCCCTCGACAAACTCGCCGCCTACGGGGTGAAGGTGGGTTATCCCGACAAGTGGGACGACCTGAGCGGCCTGGTGGTGGATCCGTCCAAGTCGGTCCTGGAGAACGTCCGGGCAGCCGAGAAGTTCTATTGGGACCTCAATTATGAGAAGGAATACGAGAAGCCCGTGGACAAGAGCAAGTGGGAGATGCCGGCCCAGATGGTCAACGCCTACTACAACCCCACCAACAACGAAATCGTCTTCCCGGCGGGCTTCCTGCAGCCCCCTCTCTTCGACATGAATGCCGACGCAGCCGCCAACTATGGCTCCATCGGTGTGGTGATCGGCCACGAGATGACCCACGGTTTCGACGACCAGGGCCGTCTGTATGACAAGACGGGCAACCTCAACGACTGGTGGACCGAGGCCGACGCCGAGGCTTTCAAGAAGCCTTGCGATGCGATGACCGAGTACTTCAACGGTCTGTGGGTGATCCCCGGCGAACTCAAGGCCAACGGAACCGTCTGCCTGGGCGAGAATATCGCCGACCACGGCGGACTCAATGTCGCCTATACCGCTTTCCAGATGTGGCAGGATAAGCACGGCCGCCTCGGCGATGACAATGGTTTCACGCCCGAGCAGCGCTTCTTCCTCTCCTATGCTAATCTCTGGGCGGGTACCACCTCTGACGAAATGCTCCGCTATCTGACGATGATGGACGTCCACTCCGTGGATCGCCTCCGCGTCAACGGGGCCCTCGCCCAGTGCGACTACTGGTATGACGCCTTCGGTATCCAGCCGGGCGACTCCCTGTACGTCGCACCCGAGGCGCGCGTCAAGGTCTGGTAAAAGGGATTATTGGTCGGTCCTTTCGCCGTCCACCGAGGAAATCCGGACCGTAGCCGAACTGTCATCGTATCCCTGGTGTACCTTGACATTCCGGTAGATCCAGGAGCTCAACTTGGCGCCGGTGTTCCCATCGACGATATCCCAGGTGATGCTGTAGGTACCTTCCGGCAACGCGATCCGGGCTTCCTCGCCCTTGCCATACGAGGTGGTGAGCGTCGCGACGGGTTCCCCGCTTTCCTTACCTTTCTGATAGAATGACACGTGGGCCATTTCGTTGTCGGCCGCATTGCGAAGGCGGATGAATCCCCAGGGCGTGCGGTCCGGCCGGTCCAGGGCCCAATCGCAGGTGGCAATATTTACACTGTGATCCTTGCGGTTGCTATCGTACTCCAGGGCACCCCGCCAGTGATACCAGGTGCTGAAGCGCAGATTGATCTTGGACCGCAGGCGGTACTGCTGGGTATCCCCGTCCTTCACGACATAGCCCGGAACGTGCCAGACCCACATGGAATGGGCGGAGAACTCGGTGCGGACCGGTGCCGGGAAATTCGTGTTGATCAGGGACCAGTCATCCCAGTCATCCGTCAACTTGACATTCTCCGACCAGAAGTGATATTTCACCGTAGGCGTGGAGGAATCACGCGTGTAGCTGAGCGTCTCCAAGGTGTAGTTGGTGGTACTGGTCCAGGTACCGCCCAGACCGAATTGCCCCACGACATAGGGCTTGCCGCCGGAAGCGCCGCCGGAGACGGAACCGGAAATCGAGAAAGTCTTCCCTTTGCTGTATGATCTCGAATCGTTCTTGTTCTCGGGAATGGGGCGATCGAAATATTCCAGACCGGAAATGGAAGTCATATCCGGATTCAAGAGGTCGAAGGCCAGGTCCATGTCGCAGAACCAGAAGCCGTAGATACGGTTTCGGGTCCAACCATGCGCAGCGGCATAGGGGCCCCACATGCTTTGGATGTGGGGCGTGACCGTAGAAACCACGCCATAATAGTCCCCGGCCTTGTCGCCGTTGGAAGACAGCATATAGATAGGATAAACACGGAACTCCAGGGAGATCGAACCGCTCTTGGACAGATAATCGGGATCGCTGAGGGTTGCCTTGTCGATAAAAACGTTCAGGGAGTAGGGATAGTCGAACGTGATCCATTGGCCGGATTGTTCGATGATGTCCTGCAGGTTGTCATAACTCGACTCGGAGAAAGTCCGGGGAATACTGCGCTCCAGATACACCTTCTCAACCCAGTCGACAAACGGGTCCATCCGGGTCTGGAAGTAGTTCTCATTGTGGGCCGGGTCATTGTCGTAGTCCGAAATGGAAGTGCCGATGTAGTCCCCCATGCCCTGATTGAGGAGAATCAGTTCCCGCCATTCCTCTTCGCTCATACTCGAAGATCCGGCTTCCGGCTGAGGCGTTACCGACTCATCATACATCACAAAATACTGGCCTGCTCCATATCGGGAATAACTGTGGAGAAGCGTGGAAATATTGTCGGAAGTGTGCGGGGCCATCAAGGGGTCGGCGCCCAGAAATGACAAGGAGACGTTGCCGGGGGCGATGACACAGGCCCCGGATTCCGCAGCCTTCTTCAACTTGGCAGCATTGGAGGCCATGTCGCTCGTTCCTGCGAAGATGACCGCGGCTCCTTCCAGTCCGACCAGGTTGGGGAAACGCTGGCGGATGACGGTCTGCATTTCCTGCGGGAACGCAGAGATGTCCCCGATGTAGGCCGGTAACTGGCTCGTCTTCCATTGGCGGTTCGGATTCAAGAGAATGCTGTTGCCGTATTGTTGCATCTCTTCGTGAAGATCGAGCGGTGTTCTCTCGCAGGAGCCCAGAACTGCCACGAGAGCAAAATAGCAAAGAATCGATAAATATTTTTTCATAATCTTCTGAATGCTTATGCGTCAGCGAAAATGCGGCCGTCCTCCAGGGTGACCCGGAGAGGGGTGTAGGTACAGTGGAAATCGTGCTGCAGGCGGTCCAGGTAGCGGGCGCTCTCCCATTTGCACATCGGAAGATCGTGCAGGAGATAGTTGCCGCAGGCCTCGGGGCGCGTGGCGGGGACCTCCGTCTGCGTGAGAATCCACTGCAGACATTCGATCGTCAGGCGGCGCATATCCTCCACCGTGTAGGACCCTGTCATGACGACATACATTCCGGTCAGGCAGCCCATGGGCCCGACATACACCACATCCGCCCGGGCCTCGCTGTTGCGGAACCAGGTGGCCATCAAATGCTCCAGGCTGTGCATGGCGGCGGGTGCCACGGCGGGTTCCCGGTTCGGTTCGGTGATGCGGAGATCGAAGGTGGTGAATCCCTTGTCCTGACGGGAAACATAAATACCCGGCTTCAGCTGGGTATGGTCGATGGTGAAACTCTGAATGACTTCCATTTTCAATAGATAACCTTCTGGTTTATCTTTGCGAATTTAACAATTATCGTAAACAAACACAAAATACACCGCTGCTGACAGAATACGAGCAGATGAACGGTGGCCGGAATTGTTTTATAAACGAAAGCGACAGGTTGTTTCGTAGCTGTTCCAGTTGCGGAGCAGCAGGGTGATATCCTGCTGGTCATAGACGTTGCTGAACTGGGTGTCTTCCACCGTGCCATTCTCCCAGACAAGATCTTTCCAGTGGACGAGGGAAAGGCACTCCTGGGCTTCTTCCGGCGAGAGGATGCCGTTATGCTCCTGCAGGTAGCTGCCGGCGGTCTCGTAACGCCACCAGCTTTTGCTGTGGGGATTGCCTACGGCCGGATCGGGCTCCGTGGTGTAGTACTTCCGGGAGAGCAGGTGGTTGGTCACCAGCATGCTGTTCTGTCCCTCCTCTTTGCGGACAATCATTGTTTTCCATCCGTCTTCTTTGTCGAACTCGACTACGGCGCAGTCTCCCCGGGCATCGGCCACCATGTAGTGATAACCGCTGCCGACGGCGGCGTCATGCCGTACATCGACCGTCTCCAGCAGTGCCAGTGCCTCATCTACGGTTGCGCAGCGGTCCAGCCACAGTCGCATGATGATGGTCGTCCCCACGTCGTGCTTGTCGGTGTCCTGCCGGGATGCCTGCTTGGGCAGGGCCATGATGGAGGTGCACAGCCCCTTCTCGTTGATGCCGTCCACGGGAGCGTAGATGGCTGCCAGGCAGCTGAGTTTGCTCATAAAGGAGTCCGGCAGTTTCTCCAGAGAATAGCCGAAATGGGACATGTCGCTGCAGGCGATGGATGCGTAGCCCTTCTTGGGATGGGAGATGGTCACCATCGTGGGGTTCTTGAAGTAGTCGTAGTTGCGTCCGTACAGGAATCCCTCTCCGGATGCGTTCCTGACTTGGAAGGAGGTGCAGTTGAAAGTCTCCATATTGCCATCCTCATCGGCCACCTGGGCGCTCTTAATCTTCAGGGGCAGGCCCTTTCCGATACGGCCGACGACGTAATCCAGCAGCTCGGCGTTCTCGTCGATGTCCTTTGCGATGAGGTCATCCAGATCGTAGCCGGCCTTATATTCCATTTGGTAGAGGTAAGGATTGCCGTTCACGGGGGTGACTGAGTTGATGCTTGCGATTTCTGCTCTCCAGGTGAACCAGACGACGAGGCACAAGGCCACCAGAATTCCGATAATCCAGATGATTGCTTTTTTCATAACAGGCGTTTTGATATGCGAAATTACGCAAAAAACGGGAGAGGATAAAACGAGACGCGAAAAGCCAGCAAAATGCTGGCTTTGAAGCGGTGAGTGAGGGATTCGAACCCCCGGTACGTTGCCGTACACCTGTTTTCGAGGCAGGCTCCTTCAACCACTCGGACAACTCACCAAACTTTCAAGACCACAAAGGTAGAAAAAAATCTCATTCTTCCATAATTTCCCGGGAAAAGCCATCAGTTTTTGCAACGTCTCCTCCCGTTTTTTCATCTATTAAGCGAAGCAGAACAAGATTTTTCTTTACAAGGGAGAGATGTCCGGGATAACATTCCGGACATCTTGACTTTTCGGGGCAATCTCTTTTATCTTGCCAAGAGAAAATGTATCTTTGTAAGTTAGACTAAATATAGCCACTTAATAAAACATGGAAATCACAATCAAAGAAAACGGCACCGGGTTGCTCTGCACGCTTGCAGGACGGCTCGATACCCCGGCCTCCCTGCAAGCCTCCAAGGACATCCAGCCCTTGCTGGACAACGCTGACAAGGAGATTGTGCTGGACTGCAGCGATCTCGAATACATCAGCAGTTCCGGTCTGCGCATTCTGCTCGGCATCCGCAAGGAGACTGCCCGCAAGGGAGGAAAGGTGATCATCAAGAACATCCGCGAAGAGATTCGCCAGGTCTTCCTGATGACCGGCTTCTACAACCTGTTCGAGATCCAGGATTCTTAATGGAAGATTACGGTCTGGACCTGCACGGGAGCATTCTGCTGGACGAGTACCGGCAGATGTGTCCTGCCCTTGAGAAGATGAAGGAGATCGCCCTCTCCATCATCCGGGGAGACATCGCCGCCAAGAAACTCATGGTCACGGCGACGGAAGCCCGGGTCAAGGAGGAGCGGAGCCTGGCCGGCAAACTCGAGCTCAAAGGCAACAAATACGCCACCGCCCGCGACATCACCGACCTGCTCGGCGTCCGGGTCATCACGTTCTACAGCGATGACGTAGAGAAGATCGCGGCCATGGCGGAGAACCTTTTCGAGATCGACCGGGAGAACTCCGTGGACAAGCGCAAGATGCACCAGCTCGACAGTTTCGGCTACAATTCCCTCCATTACATCTGCCGCATCCCCAAGCGGCTGTACCAGGATCCCGATTTTCCTGAAATCAACGAGATCCGCTTCGAACTCCAGATCCGCACCTCCCTGCAGCACGTCTGGGCCACGCTCTACCACGATTCCGGCTACAAATCCGGCGTGGAGATCCCCAAGGAATATCTCCGCCAGATGAACCGCCTGGCCGGGATGCTCGAACTGGCCGACGAACAATTCTGCCTCATCCGCAACGGCATCACGGACTACCGCCGGCGCGTCCAGGCCCTCGTGGCGGACGGGCGCATCGAAGAAGTCGCCCTGGACGGCGACACGTTCAAGAGCTATCTCGCCCTGCAACCTTTCGACGCCCTCAACCACCGGATCGCGGCCCTCAATCAGGCGGAGATCCAGGAGGTCTCGCTCCAGCACTACCTCCCCATCCTCAAGGACCTGGGGATGAATACCCTGGGCGATGTGGCCAAGATGGTCAGAGAATGCCGGGAGGACGCCTTCCGCCTGGCCTCATACCAGTTGGGCGCCACCGACATCGACATCATCACCTCCGCGGTGGCCCTTCAGAACCTCTGCATCGTCGCCATTCTGCGCCGCGGGGGCGGCAAGCCGGGACTCAAGGCCTTGTTCGACCATCTCAACGGCGTCTCCGAGAGCAACGAATCTCTGGCGCAAATCATTTATTCACAAGCAGAAACCCTGAACCTTATTTGATATGAATACCGAATCCCCATTCGTCATCACCATCAGCCGCGAACTCGGCTCCGGTGGCCGCAGCATCGGAGAGAAATTGGCCGGCAAACTCGGCGTCCGCTATTGCGACAAACTGCTCATCCGGTCTCTCGTCTCCCAGTTCAACCTGACCACCTACGAGATCGAGAAGATCAAGGCGAAGAAGAAGAACTGGCTGGCCGATTTCCTCGAGAAAGTCGCACCTGTACCCCGCGCCGATATGATCCTCAGCACGCGTTCCGGCCAGGAAGGTACGCCCTTCCCGCACTTCACGACCTCGGAAGAGATTTTCGCCGCCGAAACCGAGATTTTGCATGCCGTCGCCGACGAGGGGTCCTGCGTGATTGCCGGCCGCTCCGGGTTCTTCGTTCTCAAGGACCATCCCAACAAGCTCGATGTCTTCATCCGTGCCTCCCGGGCGAAGCGCATCGAACGGGTGATGACCAAGCAGGGTGTCTCCCGCGAGGAGGCCGCCACCATCATCGACAGCGTGGATGAGGGGCGTGACAACTTCGTCAAGCATTTCGCCGGGACGAGCCGCTATGATGCCCGCAACTACGACCTGGTCCTCAATGTAGACAACCTGGACGAGGACGACGCCGTCGAGCTTATCCTGGATTTCATCAAGCATAACCGATAATGCCTAACGCTGCGCTGGACACAAGTCTGCTGGACCGGGCAATCCACTTCGCCGTGCAGGCCCACGCCGGCACAGAACGGCGCGGTAAAGGATTCCCCTACATCCTCCATCCGATGGAGGCGGCCGCCATCGTGTCCACCATCACGCCCGACCAGGAACTCCTCTCCGCCGCCGTGCTCCACGATGTCGTGGAAGACACGTCCGTGACCGTCGGGCAGCTGCGCAGCGAGTTCGGCGACCGGATTGCGGATCTGGTGGCCGCGGAGAGCGACGAGGCTATGGACCACCTCCCCGCCTCGGCCAGCTGGCATGCCCGCAAACAGGCGGCGATCGACCGGCTCGCACGGGCCGGCCACGATGCCAAGATCGTGGCGATGGGAGATAAATTGTCCAATATGCGCGCCATCGCGCGGGACTTCGCCGAGCAGGGCGACGCCCTGTGGAACCTCTTCCACGTCAAGGAGCGCAGCGAGCACGAATGGCACTACCGCGGCCTGGCGGCTTCGCTTTCCGAACTCGCCCACACCGCTGCCTACCAGGAGTTCGTCCGCCTGATCGACGAGGTATTCTGCCAGCCGGTCCGGATCGACCTCGCCGACTACATCCATGACGGCGAGGGCGCCAACGGAAGCAGCTACATCCACGTTTCCGACCCGGACGTGATGCTCAAGCTCTACAAGAAGGGCATCCAGTTGCAGGCCCGGGACGAACTGCAGGTAGCGCGCAAGGTCTACGAGGCCGGGATCTCCACGCCCGAGCCCGGAGACTTCGTGACCGACGGGGAACGCTTCGGCATCCGTTTCCGCCGGATTCCCGGCAAGAAATCCTTCGCCCGCGCCATCGGGGACGACCCGGCCCGCGTGGGAGAATACGCCGTCCGCTTCGCCCAAATGTGCAAGGAGCTGCACGCGACCCGCGTCGATACTTCCCGCTTCGAATCTGTCAAGAACCGATATCTCCGTCTGCTGGACGAGAATCCTTTCTTCACCCCGGATCAGAAAGATCGCATCGCGGCGTTCATCCGCCAGGTCCCGGACACCGACACGGCCGTCCACGGGGACCTGCACTTCAGCAACGCCATCTTCGCCGGGTCCGATTTCTATTTCATCGATCTCGGAGATTTCTCTTATGGACATCCCTTCTTCGATCTCGGTATGGTCTATGTGACCTGCAAACTGAGCAGCGAGGCGTTCATCCTGGAGAATTTCCATATGGAGAAGACCACCTCCAGCGCTTTCTGGGATGCCTTCGTGCCCGCCTATTTCGGGCCGGATGCCGACCCGGAGGCCGTCGAGCGCGACATTCTCCCCTTTGCCGGTCTCAAGACCCTGATTATCGAGCGCGACACCGGGACACCGATGCCCGAATTCCGCGCCGCCCTCTCCTCCATTCTCAAATAAACCCTTATGGTCCGAGTCAAAGAATCCTTCAAAAGCCTGTTCACCCTCCAGGGATTGAAGTTGCTCCTGGTCGCAGCCGTCCTGCTGGAAGCCACGTCCCTGATTCAATACTTTTTCTCCAAGAAGGGGCTTGAAGAAGAAGCCAGCAGACGTGCCGAGAGCGAGCTCGTCATCAATCGCCTCGAGATTGAGAAAGTGACCAATATGGTGGAGCAGGCCGCCCATGACATGGCCTGGTCGCTGACGGACAAATTGGACAAGCCCGAGCAGTTCGAGGCCAATCTGAAGCAGATGCTGGATACCAATCCCGTGATTATCGACGCCGCTGTCGCATTCACCTCGGAATACTATCCGGAATTCGGCCATTGGTACGAGCCGCTCCTCGCCCGCCGCACGGACGGAAGCTATGAGCCGATGGTCCTGGGGAGCGAAGATCACGATTATTTCCAGACGGACTGGTACATCCATGCCGTGGAGCAGGGCGAAGATTATTGGAGCGAGCCGTACTATGACGAGAGCGGCGGCCGGACGATGCTGGTCACCTTCGCCACGCCCCTGCGGGATCCGGAAGGCCGGATCGTCGGAATGGTCGGAGCGGATCTCTCCCTGGCCTGGCTGACGGAGAAGATCGTCGGCATCCAGGTGTATCCCGACTCCTTCAGCACGCTCACCAGCCGGGAAGGTCAGATAATGGCCTGCCCCGCCGAGACGCTCACCGTCGCGAAAACCATCCGCTACGATACCCTGATGGAAAAGACCGGCTGGAAGATGTCCATCGTCATCCCCGAGGATGAGATCTACCGAAATGCCAAGCGGGTGGGCTTCGTCGTGCTCCTGCTGCAAATCGTAGGTCTGTTTTTGCTGGGCTTGATCCTCCAGCGGACGGCGAGGAATCTGCGCAAGCTGAAGGCCGTATCCGACTCCAAGGACAAGATCGAAAATGAACTCAAGATCGCCAGCGCCATCCAGATGGCGATGCTGCCGAAGTTTTTCCCGCCCTATCCCGACCGCCACGATTTCGATATCTTCGGCACGCTGATGCCTGCCAAGGAGGTCGGCGGCGACTTGTTCGACTACTACATCCGCGACGACCGGCTGTTCTTCTGCATCGGCGACGTCTCCGGCAAGGGCATCCCCGCCTCGCTGGTCATGGCCGTGACCCGGAGCCTCTTCCGCACCGTTTCCGGACACGAATCCAACCCCGCACGCATTCTCTCACAGATGAACGAATCGATGTCTCAGGACAACGAGAGCAATATGTTCGTTACCTTCTTCATCGGAGCGCTGGACCTGACCTCCGGCCTGTTGCGCTATTGCAACGCCGGGCACAATGCACCCCTGCTGCTGACCGAAGAGGGCGTCCGGAAGATCAATGTGAGACCGAACTGCCCGATCGGCATCGACGAACAGATGCGCTACCCCCAGCAGGAACTCATGGTCCCGTCGGGCGCGACCCTGTTCCTGTACACCGACGGACTGACCGAGGCCGAGAACACCCGGAAAGAACTCTTCGGCGAAGAACGGCTCCTGGCAACCGCCCGGACCATTTCCCGCGAACCGGCCCGCGAGCAGGTGGCTATCATCAACGAGGCCGTCCACAATTTCGTCGGGGCCGCCCCGCAGAGCGATGACCTCACGATGCTGAGCATCAAGTTCCTCGGTGATCCCGAGAGCATCACCGACCGACACCTCCTGCTGCAGAACGACATCCAGCAGATCCCGCAGCTGGCCGACTTCATCGAGACCATCGCAGAGGAATCCGGCATCAGCCAGGCGCTGGCGATGAGCCTCAACCTGGCCCTCGAAGAGGCCGTGACCAATGTCATCCTCTACGCCTATCCCGATGGCACGGAGGGACTCGTGGACATTGAGGCGATCATCCGCAAGCACCAGATCTGTTTCAATATCACCGACAGCGGACGGCCTTTCGATCCCACCCAGGTGGCCGAAGTGGATACGACCCTTCCGCTGGAAGAGCGTCCCATCGGCGGACTGGGCATCCACATCGTCCGCAGCATCATGGACGAAGTCTCCTACAACCGGGAAGACGGTCACAACTTCCTCCGGCTGATCAAGAATCTCTAGGGTGTTTTTGGAAATCAGACTTTTTGTCTAACTTTGCAAACCCATTTCCCGGAGGTGTGGCCGAGTGGTCGATGGCGGCAGTCTTGAAAACTGTTGTACGGCAACGTACCGGGGGTTCGAATCCCTCCGCCTCCGCGCTATGCAATGACATAACACACCGGGGCGACATTGTCGCCCTTTTTGTTTGCCAGGGGCGCCTTATGAGAGCTAGCTCTCAGCGGGCGCCCCTGACAAACAAATAGTGCCGCACTCAGGTGCGGCACCGGTGTGTTCCCGGACAGGAAGGGAAAAGGCCCGCGCAGCGGGGCTAATCCCGCTTCCCCTTTTTCTTCTCTTTCTCCTTATCTTCTTCTTTCGAGAAGAACTTCCACTGGAAGAGCACAAGGTAGAAAGCCCCCACGGTCACGCACGAATCCGCGAAATTGAACACCGGGCTGAAGAAAATCACCCGCTCCCCCTGCCGGATGATGGGGAAGAAGAACATATCCACCACCTTGCCGAACATCAGCGGAGCGTAGCCCCAGATCACGCCATAGAACAGGCTGTCGATAATATTGCCCACGGCACCCGCCGTGATAAGCGTCAGGCCGACCAGCACACCGACGGGAGCAGTCCCCTTCTTGTCCAGCGAGCGTATCCACCAGATGAGGAATCCGCTCAGCACGATACGGAAGAACGAGAGAAGGAACTTGCCGACCTGGCCGCCGAAAGACATCCCGAACGCCATCCCTTCGTTCTCGACGAAGCAGAGGCGGAACCACTGCCCGAGCACGAAAATCTGCTCCCCGGGCTCCATATTCGTCTTGACCAGGTATTTGATCACCTGGTCGATCACGACGAGCAGGACCCCGAGCAACAGGAGACGATTTCCCCGGGATAGTTTCATATCAATTCTTCCCCTGCTTGGCCAGCATCTCCTTGGCCTCGACGGTCAGCGTGGCGTGCGGAACCAGGCGGAGGCGCTCCTTGGGGATCAGCTTACCGGTCACCCGGCAGATCCCGTAGCTCTTGTTCTCGATGCGGATCAGGGCCGCTTCCAGGTTCTGGATGAACTTGTACTGGCGCTGCGCCATCTGGCTGGCTTCCTCCTTGGAGAGTTGGAAAGCGCCGTCGTCCTCGACGGTCCGGAAGGAAGGCGTGGTGTCCTCGATATCGTTGGTGCCGTTGTGCATCACGATATGGCGAAGGGTGTTGTACTCCGACTTCGCCTTGGCGAGTTTCTCTTCGATGATGGCCTTGAACTCAGCGAGTTCGGCATCAGAATAGCGGGTTTTGTTTTCTGCCATAACTATGAAAGGTTGTCAGTGTGTTTCTGGACTTGGATACGGATGCTGCCATTCCCCCACTCCACCTCCGCGGCGTCCTGCGGAGCCTTGTCGAGGGGCTCGAGATCCAGGGAAAGGGAAAGGGTCTGGGCGGAAACATAGGATGCGTATTCGGACAGGGCCGAGCGGATCTCCTCCGCAGCGGGGCCGTCTGCATAGATGACCGTGTGGATGCGGTCGGTAACCTCGAATCCGCTCTCCTTGCGGAGGGTCTGGATCGGGTGGATGAGTTCGCGGGCGCAGCCTTCGCGCAGCAGTTCGGGCGTCTGGACGATGTCCAGGGCGAGGGTCAGTGTGCCTTCGGTGGCGACGAGCCAGCCCGGCATATCCTCGGAGTGGATCTCGTAATCGCCCTTGCAGAGGGTGACGTCCCCGCCCGGCAGGGCGAGCACATAGTCGTCTTCCGAGCGCTCGATTTCGGCAATCGTCTCCTGGGAGAGCGTGGCGAACGCGGCGGCGATCTCCTTCATCTGCTTGCCGTAGATCTTGCCGAGGGTCTTGAAATTGGGCTTGATCTTCTTGGTGATGATGCCGGTGGTATCGTGGAGATACTCGATCTGCTTGACGTTCACTTCCGTCAGGAAGATGTCGCTGACGCGCTGGATGTGCGCCTTGACCGTGTCGTCCATCACCGGCACGAGGACCTTGGCGAGGGGCTTGCGGACATTGATGCCGACCTTCTTGCGAAGGGCGAGTACCATCGAGGAAGCCTTCTGGGCGAAGGACATGCTCTCTTCGAGGCCTTCGTCCACCCGAACGGGATCGAACTCGGGCATCGCCTGGTAGTGCACGGAGTCCGCTCCGGGGACGAGGTCCAGCCAGAGGCGGTCCATGAAGAACGGGGCGATCGGGGCACCCAACAGGGCCACGCCTTTCAGCACCTCGTAGAGGGTCTGGTAGGCGGCCAGTTTGTCTTCCTCCATCCCGGCGCCCCAGAGGCGCTTCTTATTGAGGCGGATATACCAGTTGCTCAGGTCGTCGCAGACGAAATCCTGGACCAGGCGGCCCGCCGTGGTGATGTCATAATCCTCGTATGCGGCCACGACGCCCTTGACCAGGGTGTGCAGGCGGCTGATGATCCAGCGGTCGAACATCGGACGGTGCTCGTAGGGCACCGGTTCGGCGGCGGGATCGAAGTTGTCGATATTCGCGTACAGGGCGAAGACCGAGTAGGAATTGTAGAGCGTGCCGAAGAACTTGCGGCGGACTTCCTCTACACCGGCCTCGTCGAACTTGAGGTTATCCCAGGGCTGGGCGTTGGTCATCATATACCAGCGGAGGGCGTCGGGGCCGTAGGTATCCATCGCCTTGAAAGGATCGACGGCGTTGCCCAGGCGCTTGCTCATCTTCTCGCCCTTCTTGTCGAGCACCAGACCGTTGGAGATCACGCGCTTGAAAGCGGGGGTGCCGCTGACCATCGTGTGGATGGCGTGCAGGGTGTAGAACCACCCGCGCGTCTGGTCCACGCCTTCGGCGATGAAGTCGGCCGTGATGCCGAAATCCGGGGTGTCGATGCCGCGCAGGCCCGTCTGGGCGTAGGGCATCGCACCGGAGTCGAACCAGACGTCGATCAGGTCGGTCTCCCGGACCATCTTGCGGCCCGTGGGGCTGACGAGGAAGATCTGGTCCACATAAGGGCGGTGGAGGTCGATCTTGTCGTAGTTGGCGATGGACATGTCGGCCGGGTCGAAGCCGCGGTCGCGCAGCGGATTGGAGGCCATCAGGCCGGCGGCGACGGCTTTGTCGATCTCCGCAAAGAGCTCCCTGACGGAACCGATGCAAATCTCCTCCTTGCCGTCGTCGGTGCGCCAGACCGGGAGCGGCGTGCCCCAGTAGCGGCTGCGGCTGAGGTTCCAGTCCTGGATATTCTCCAACCATTTGCCGAAGCGGCCCGTGCCGGTGGATTCGGGCTTCCAGCGAATCTGCTCGTTGAGGGCGATCATCTCGTCGCGGACGGCCGTCGTCTTGATGAACCAGCTGTCAAGCGGATAGTAGAGCACCGGCTTGTCGGTGCGCCAGCAGTGCGGATAGGAGTGCACGTGCTTCTCGATCTTGAAGGCCTTGCCGGCCGCCTTGAGCATCACGCAGAGATCCACGTCGAGGGTCGGGGCGTCCGGTCCGAGGGTGCTGTCATAGGCATTCTTGACATAGCGGCCGGACCATTCGGCATAGGCCGGGCTCACGTGGGTGGCGGCATACGCCGGGTCCATGTCTTCCAGGCGGAAGAAACGGCCCTTCAAGTCCACCTGGGCCTGGGGGTCGCCGTTACGGTCGGTCACCAGCAGGGCGGGGATGCCCGAGGCGCGGCCCACCTTGGCGTCGTCGGCGCCGAAGGTCGGTGCGATGTGGACGATGCCCGTACCCTCCTCCGTGCTGACATAGTCGCCCGGAACCACGCGGAAAGCGTCGCCGTCGGGACGGAACCAGGGAAGGAGCTGCTCATAGCGCAGGCCGACCAGGTCGCGGCCCTTGATGCTGCCAGGCAGCACCTCGAAGGGGACCTTGCCGTTGAAAACCGCCGGGACGAGGGCCTCTGCCACGATGTAAGTAGCGGGCACGCCGGTATAGGGGTTCGCGGAGCGGACCTTGACATAGTCGATGTTCGGGCCCACGCAAAGGCCGGTGTTGGACGGGAGGGTCCAGGGCGTGGTGGTCCAGGCGAGGAGGTACAGATCCTCCTCTCCGAGGACCTTGAACTGCACGGTGCAGGTCGTATCCTTGACGTCGCGGTAGCAGCCGGGCTGGTTGAGCTCGTGCGTGCTCAGGCCCGTTCCTGCGGCCGGGGAATAGGGTTGGATGCTCTTGCCCTTGTACAGGAGGCCCTTGTCGTAGATATCCTTGAGCAGGTACCAGAGGGTCTCGATGTAGCGGTTGTCGTAGGTGATATACGGATCGTCCATATCCACCCAGTAGCCGATGCGCTCGGTGAGATTGCGCCATTCGGCGGTGTATTTCATCACTTCCTCGCGGCAGGTACGGTTGTACTCCTCCACGGAGATCTTGACCCCGATGTCCTCCTTGGTGATGCCGAGCTTCTTTTCGACGCCCAGCTCGACCGGCAGTCCGTGGGTGTCCCAGCCCGCGCGGCGGCGGACCTTGTAGCCGGACTGCGTCTTATAACGGCAGATGGCGTCCTTGATGGAACGCGCCATCACGTGGTGGATGCCCGGCATGCCGTTGGCAGAAGGCGGGCCTTCGAAGAAAATGAACTCGGGAGCCCCTTCGCGGAGCGCCAGCGATTTCTCGAAGGCATGGTTCTTCTTCCACCGCGCAAGCACTTCTTCCCCCGTGGAAACCAAGTCCAGGCCGTTATATTCTTTGAATGTCATATTTTTTGCCTAATTTTGCATTTGTATTAAGTTTGCAAATTTAACGATTTCTGCACATTTAAGCAAAACGATATGGCGATTCTGGATATTATTCTCCTTCTCTGCTTCATTCCCGCGATCGTAAGCGGGATTTCCAAGGGTTTTGTCAAGCAGGTGGTCAACCTGGCCGCCATCCTGATCGCGGCCTGGGCAGCCTTCCACTTTTCGACCGTCCTGGCCGAATGGCTCTCCCAGTACATCACGCTCGAGATGTCGGTGCTGAACGTCATCAGCTTCGTGCTGATCATCATCGTGGTGGCCGTGGTGCTCAACCTGGTCGGCTCGCTCATCACCAACGCGATGAAGGCCATGTCGCTGGGCTTCGTCAACCGCCTGTTGGGCCTGGTTTTCGCCGTCCTCAAGGTGGCGCTCATCCTGGGCCTGCTGATCCTGCTCTTCGAGACGCTCAACAGCACCCTGCACCTGGTCGATCCCGCAGCCACGGAGGACTCCGTGGTCTATAACTTCCTGCGCGGTATCGCCGAGAAGATCTTCCCCATCCTCAAGACCTTCATCACGGGCGGGAACGATCCCGCCGGGGCTGCCGCCACCGCGGCCGAAGCCGTTTCCGGGAATGTCTAGCAGCCTGCTGCTCATCGAGACCTCGACTTCGCTGTGCTCGGTGGCGCTCGCCGAGGACGGGGTCGTCACGGCCCGGCGGGAAAGCGTCGAGCCGCGCGCCCACGCCGCCCTCACGGCCCCCTTCGTCAAGGAGGTACTCGACGAGCGGGGACTGCGCGCAGCCGACCTGGATGCCGTCTGCGTCAGTGCGGGGCCCGGCTCCTATACCGGCCTGCGCGTGGGCGTGTCCACGGCCAAGGGCATCTGCTTCGCCGCCGGGATCCCCCTGCTCGCCGTGGACACCCTCGAGGTCCTGGTTCACCAGGCCCGCGAGGCGGGACAGCTGCCGGAAGGCTGCCGCCGGGTGATCCCGATGATCGATGCCCGGCGGATGGAAGTTTATACCGCCGTCTTCACCCCCGAGGGGAAGCGCCTCACCGAGGTGGAGCCGCGCATCATCGACGCACAGAGCTTCCGCGCCGAACGCGACGGGGGTCCCGTGCTATTCATCGGCGACGGGGCGGAGAAGTGCCGGGTGCTCCTCGCCGGCCCCGGGATGCATTTCGTCCAGACCTGTCCGCACGCCGCTGCGATGCGCACGCCCGCCCTGCGCGCTTTCGAGGCGGGAGAGTTTCGGGACGCGGCGTATTTCGAACCCTACTACCTGAAAGATTTCGTGGCGACGGTCAGTCGCAAGAAACTCTTTTGAATCTCAGAGATTTTCCTTATCTTTGAGGACGTATGGAGTATCTGATTCCCATATTGATGTTCTTGTTCCCCGTCGTGGTCGCGATCCTCGACAAGCGGGCCAAGCAGCGCAAGAAGGCGGCTTCGGCCGCACCCAGGCCCCAATTCCCGCCCATCAGCTTCAATCCGGCGCCCCAGCCCGTCGTCCGGCCCGCGGTCCGGCCCGCCCCGCAGGAGAACGTCCCGCGCGAGAGCATCCCGCAGGAGGCCCCGGCTCCCGTTTTCCGCCCGACCCTGGAAGGCCAGCGGGCCATCCACCGGGAAGCGGACCACCCCACCGTCAGCGAACCTGCCCCGGAAAAACTGGAAATCGACAAGAAGAAGCTGATCCTCTACTCCGAAATCCTGAAACCGAAATTCGACGCATAACGCAGAAGGCCGCCCCATACCGGGCGGCCTTCTTGTCGTTGAGGCGGAGGAGCCTACCTGAGCAGGCGGCCGAGTTCGCGGCGCATCCCGTCCGTGCCGGTGATCGGCGTCGTGTTGAGCTCACCGTTCACGATGAGGAACGAGTTGGGCAGGCTTTTCACGTTATAGGTGACCACGGCGGGAGAAGCGCCGCCCAGACCGTCGTTGACATTGATCCAGGGCAGTTTCTGCGCCAGCACGGTCGAGGCCCACTCGGGCTTGTCGGCGCTGCAGCAGATGGCGTAGATCTCGAATCCGCGGCCGTGGAACTCCTGATAGAGCGGCAGCAGGGAGTCAAGGTTCATCATCTTCTGGGCGGCATCGGTGGCATCCCAGAAATGCACGAGGATGACCTTGGCCTCCACCGAACTCAGGGCCTTCCGCTCACCCTTGATGTCCGGGAGGACGATGTCGGGGAACGAGGTCTCGGAGGCGGACTGCAGGCGATTCTCGAGATCGAGCAGGCGCAGCCGGCGCTCGGCCTCCTTCTGGAGGGCCTTGACGTAGCGGGAGTCGGGATAGACCGTCTGGAGCGAATCGGCGACATCGCGGAAGAGGATGGCGTCGGTGGTCTGGGAGAAGATGGAGGCCTCTCCCAGGCGCTCGTAGAGCACGGGAATCGTGGTGAGGGAGAACGGATGCCCCATCACATATTTGACGCTGGCGCGATAATGCTGGAGGTAATCCTGGGTCATCTGGGGCGGATTATCCTCGTGGGCCCGCAGGTTGGCGATGAAGTCGGCATAAGCCTTGTCCACCTCGGCGAGCTGCACGGAGCCTTCGGAGCCCGTGACCGTGTAGTGGCCGAGGGTATCGGCCTCGATCGTCGCGATCTCCCCTTTCTCGAGCAGGAGGGCGGCGATGCGGGTATCCCCGTAGAACAGATAGACGAATTCGGGCTGGCCGGGGGCCACCGCCACATCGTAGCGGAAAGCGCCGCCGGCTTTGGTCGTGATGGTATCGAGGTCGCGGTAGGTGTTGACTTCCAACTGCTTGACGACAATCTGCCTGCCGGGGGCGTCGGCGAGGGTGCCCCGGATATGGGCCTTGTCTGCGCAGGCGGCCAGGGCGAGGGCCGAGAGCGCGAGGGCGAGGAGTTTATTGCAATTTTTCATATTCGGACAAGATTGCGGCGGCGATCTGCGCCATTTGCTCCGGGGTGACGGCCGGACGGGTCTTACGGAAATCCAGGTCACCCTCGGTCTGGAGCGGGACGAGGTGGATATGGGTGTGCGGGACTTCCATCCCGAGCACGGCCACGCCCACGCGCTTGCAGGGCACGGCGGCTTTGAGGGCCGTGGCGACCCGGCGGGCGAAGGCCCAGAGGCCGTTGTAGACGGCCTCGTCGAGGTGGAAGATGTAGTCATCCTCCACGTGCTTGGGAATCACGAGGGTATGGCCCGGCGCAAGCGGGCTGATGTCCAGGAAGGCATAGAAGTCTTCGTTTTCCGCCACCTTGTAGGACGGAATCTCGCCTTGGGCGATGCGGGTGAAAATGGTTGCCATCAGAAACTGATATCGAGGATCTTGAATTTGATGATGCCGGAGGGGACCTTGGCTTCCACGGTCTCACCCTTGCCGTGACCCAGGAGGGCCTTGCCGATCGGCGTCGTGGCGGCGAGCTTACCCTTGGAGAAATCGGCTTCGCTCTCTCCCACGATGGTGAACTCCATGATACGGTGGTTGTTCAGGTTCTCGACCTTGACGGTATTGAGCATCTGGACCTGCTCGGAATTAAGTTGGGAGCTGTCCAGCACCTTGGCGTTCAGGACCTGGTTTTGAAGTTTCGCGATTTTCAGTTCAAGCAGGCCCTGCGCCTCGCGCGCAGACTCGTATTCGGCGTTCTCGGAGAGATCGCCCTTCTCGCGGGCCTCCGCGATAGCCGCGGAGATGACGGGGCGCTGTGCGAGCGCCTCGGCGAGTTCTTTCTTGAGCTTGTCCAGCCCTTCCTGGCTCATGTAATGTACTTCTGCCATATATTCAGTTTTCGGTAAGTTAACTAAAAAGGAGTCCTGCCTCGTGCGGCAGAACCCTTGTCACTTGCAAATATAGCAATTATTTCGGGAAAAGGCAACAAATCCACCTCATTTCAGCAGCGCCCGGCAGGCGGCTTCGTCGGCGGCGAGCTGGGTCTTGAGGGCGTCGAGGTCTTCCATCGGGCGCATCGGGCGCAGCCAGCGGCGGAAGCGGATCTCCAGGTCGTGGCCGTAAATATCCTCGTTGAAGTCGAAGATGTGGGTCTCGATGATGTCGCCGACGTTGGTCATCCCCCAGTAGTGGCTGCCGAGGACTTCGACTTCCGTCAGGTAGACGCCCCGGGCGGGGACGAGTTTCATCGGATCGTACAGCCGCAGATTGGCCGTCGGATAGCCCAGGGTGCGGCCCAGCTGCTTGCCGCCCACGACCACGCCCCGCAGCCTGTATGGATACCCCAGCATCGCCTCCGCATCCTCCACTCTCCCCTCCTCCAACGCCTTCCGGATCCGCGTCGAACTAATCGCCACACCCCCTGCCTCCGCGGGAATAGAGGCGGCATCGGAAGTCCCCCCAGGAAACCGTGCCACCCTCGGCATCGTAAGAGGGGGGACCGCGAAGCGGTGGGGTCCGACGAAGGAGGACGTTTCCAGGGGGGAGCTTCCGAGCCGCATTTCAGTGGAAGCCGGGGGGACGATGAGGACTTCGAGGCCGAGGGATTCGGCGAGGGGCGCGAGGCGGTCGGGCGTGAGGCGGTCGGAGCCGAGGCGATTGTCATAGCCGAGCACGAGCAGCGTCGCCCCCAGCCTCCCCAGCAACACCGTCCGGATAAACTCCTCCGCGCTCAGACGCGCAAACGCGCGGTCGAAGGGCAGCGTCTCCACCCGGTCCACACCCTGCGCAAGCAACAGCGCCTCCCTCTCCTGCGGCGAATTCAGCAAACGCAGCTGACGGGCATCCTGCTGCAACACGGCCCGCGGATGCCGTGAAAAGGTAACGACAATCGCCTCCTCGCCCCTTTGGCGGGCGGAGGAGACGAGTGTCTGCAAGACTTGGCGGTGCCCCAGATGGACACCGTCGAAAAAGCCGGTCGCGACTACAGCCATTTGACGAGCGGGAAGTCCTGGCGATGCGGCAGGCGCGGATTCTTCGGGAAGATGCGCTTGCCGACCTGGTACATACCCGTATGCTCCGGCAGCACCTCGGTCGCGTAGGTGGCGATGCCGTTCTCGAAGCTCTTCAGCTGCAGCTCCTCCACCTCCTGGATATGCTGCTCGCCCTTGGCATCGGCCGTGGTGAAGACGATCTCCACCCCGATGTCCTCCGGCTTGAGCCGACCCAGGTCGAGGACCACCTCGCTCTTGAGCATATCATTCTGGGAGAGCACGTAGGAAGCATCCGGCTGCGAGCAGGAGACGACGCGGATGTTGTTCCACTCCACCAGCATCATCCGTTTCCAGGCCGCAATCTCGCGGGCCACGCGGGCATTGTCCGCGGCGAGCTCCATATAGCGCTTATACTGCGGCTCATAATACTGATTGCAGTAATCGGTAAGCATGCGGTTGGTGGTGAAGTTGCAGGCCACCTGGGCGATCGTGTTCTTGATGTAACCCACCCAGACCGGGGAGAGCCCGGAAGACTTGTCCACGTCGTAGTAGGCCGGGGCGATCTGCGTTTCGATGGTGGCGTAGATCGTGGCGGCATCCAATTCGTTCTGGTAGTTCTGATCGTCGTAGGTGCGCTCCAGCGGCAGTGCCCAGCCGGCGCCCTCCTTGTAACCCTCGACCCACCAGCCATCCAGCACGGAGAAATGCATCACACCGTTCATCGCCGCCTTCTCGCCGGAAGTACCGGAAGCCTCGAGCGGACGGGTCGGGTTGTTGAGCCACACGTCCACGCCCTGGACCAGACGCTTGGCAAGGGTGATGTCATAGCCGGGCACGAAGATGATGCGGCCCAGGAAGCGGTCCTGCTTGGAGATTTCGATGATCTGCTTGATCAGGTCCTGGCCCATGCCGTCGGCCGGGTGGGCCTTGCCGGCGAAGATGAACTGCACCGGACGCTTGGGGTCATTGACGATGGCGTCCAGCCGGTCGAGGTCGCTGAAGAGCAGGGTCGCGCGTTTGTAGGTCGCGAAGCGGCGGGCAAATCCGAAGGTCAGCACGTCCTCGCGCAGGCGCTCCTTGATGGTCACGACCTGGCGCGGGGTATAGTGGGCGCTCATCTGCGGATCGGAAAGCCGCTCGCGGATGGTACGGACCAACTCCTTCTTGAGGGTCTTGCGTATCTCCCAGATATCCTTGTCCGGCACGGTGTAGATACCCTCGAAACAGGACTTATCGTAGTGATGGGTCTGGAAATCGGGGCCGAACACCTTGGCGTGCAGTTCCTTCCAATATTTGGAAGCCCAGGTCGGGTAGTGGACGCCGTTGGTCACATAGCTGATGTAGAGCTCTTCGGGGAGATAGCCGGGGAACATATTGGCGAAAATGCCCTGGCTGACCTTGCCGTGCAGCATCGACACGCCGTTGACATTCTGCGAGAGGGTGGCGGCCAGGTGGCTCATCGAGAACTTCTCGTCGCGGTTGTCGGGATGGATGCGGCCCAGGCCCATCATCGTGCGCCAGTCGATGCCCAGGCGGCCCGGATAGTGTCCGAAGAAACGGCCGAACATATCCTCGGCGAAAGCATCGTGGCCGGCGGGAACCGGGGTGTGGGTGGTGTAGAGGCCGGAAGCGCGGACGAGCTCCAGGGCTTCGCCGAAGGAGAGATGCTCCTCCTGGATGTATTCGCGGAGGCGCTCCAGGCCGGCAAAAGCGGCGTGACCTTCGTTGTAATGGTAGATCGTGGGGGTCAGGCCGAGGGCGCGCAGGGCGCGCACGCCGCCGACACCCAGCAGGATCTCCTGCTTGAGACGGTTCTCCCAGTCGCCGCCGTAGAGCTGGTGCGTGACCTGGCGGTCCTCCGGAGCATTGTCCTCATAGTCGGCGTCCAGCAGGTAGAGATCGGTACGGCCGACGGCCACCTTCCAGATGCGGGCGCGCAGCTGGCGGCCGGGCATCTGCACGGCGACGGTCTTCCAGGCGCCATTCTCGTCCAGACAGGGTTCGGCCGGGATCTTGAGGAAATCCTGCGGCTTGTATTCCGCCACCTGGTTGCCCTGCGGGGTAAGCCGCTGGTTGAAATAGCCGAAGCGGTAGAGCAGGCCCACCGCCACGAGGTTGACATTCATATCGCTGGTCTCCTTGAGGTAGTCCCCGGCCAGGATGCCCAGGCCGCCGGAATAGATCATCAAGGAAGAATCCAGGCCATATTCCATACAGAAATAGGCGACGGACGGCTCGGTGCGCTCGGCCTTGGCGGCCATATAGGTATTGAACTCGGCCATCACCTCATCGAGGCGGGCGAGGAATTCCTTGTCGCGGGCCAGTTCCTTGTAACGCTTGAGGCTGACCTTGTCAAGGATGACCATCGGATTGTGGCCGGACTTGTGCCACAGTTCATAATCAACGGTGCGGAACAACGCTTTCGCATTGTCGTTCCAACACCACCAGAGGTTCTTGCACAGGGTTTCGAGCCCGGAAAGCTCCTCCGGCAGATGCCGCGTCACCATCACGCTCTTCCACACGGGCGCGGTTGCTAAATTGTTATTCATCATACACTACTATTAGATACGGGTATTATTGCCTTTCGGCCATGGCGTTATTCACCCGGATGATGAAATCGCTGAGGACGTTCATATAGTTGATGAACGCTTCAAAAGGTGTATCATAGGGGTTGAAACGCTTGTGGATTTCTCCGTCAGAGAAGAACTTCGTGCACATATAGTACAGGTGGTCGCTCTCCTGGAGATGGCCGTAGTCATTCCAGAGGGCGGCGTCGTTCAGGATGGAGAGTTTCTCCTGCAGGCCATAGAGTTTGTTGTAGGCATCCTGCTGGAGTTCGTTGCCGAGCCAGGCGGAGATGTCGCGCTCCTCGTCGGCCCAGGAGATGGGCTGCGGGACGGACAGGTCGCCGACGGATTTGTGCTTGGCGGCAGCACGCTCGGGCGTCACGAATTCGAGTTCCTTGTCTTTGGCGACGGCGTCCGGCAGGGCGCGCATGAACTCGAAGATGCCGCATTCGGCACCCTGGTGCTCGCCGAAGGTCTCGTAATCCATGAAAAGGTTGACGATCTCGCCCTCGGAGGACTTGACCCAGCCGAGGAACTTCTCGACGTTCAGCGGCCATTCGGCCCAACCGCGGTCGGAGAAGCGGAAAGCGATGTCGTCGCTGAGGGCATAGTTGCGGAGCAGGAGCTTGAGATCCGGCTTGAGATCGTTGTTGTAGACATAGTCGGGGCTCTTCCAGCCCATGATATGACGGGCGCCCTCGGTGAGCATCGTCTTGAAGCCCAGGTCATAGACCATCGCGCCGATGGCATCGGAGTAGACCAGCTCGGTGTTGCGGAAAGTCTTGGGGGTCACGCCGAAGTACTGCTCCACGGCGGCCTTGTGCTTGAGCACCTGGTGTTCGAATTCGGGTTTGGAGGCCAGGGACGACAGGGAATGGTTGTAGGTCTCGCAGAGGAACTCCACGCAGCCGGTCTCGGCAAGTTTGCGGAAGCCCTCGATGACCTCGGGTGCATAGCGGTCGAACTGCTCCAGCGCGGAGCCGGAGATGGAGAAGGCCAGCTTGAACTTGCCCTTGTTCTTCTTGACGGCATCGAGCAGCAGCTCGTTCATCGGAAGATAGCACTTCTGGGCGACGCGCTTGAGGATGGTCCTGTTGGCGAAATCGTCATAATAATGGGAGTCCTTGCCAATGTCGAAAAATCTATAAAGGCGCAGACGGGTGGGCTGGTGGACCTGGAAGTACAGGCAGATTGACTTCTTCATATTACTGGTTGACTACTGATTCATAAACTTTCTTGAGCTTCGCAGTGGCGTTGTTCCACTTGAGCGCATTGACTTCCTCGAATCCCTCGCGGTTGGCAAAATTGGACAGGGCCGGATACTGGAGGAGGGCATAGATATCGTCGGCCATCGCATCGACATCCCAGAAGTTGACCTTGAGGGCGTATTTGAGCACCTCGGCGGCGCCGGACTGGTGGGAGATGATGGAGGGGACGTTGGAGCGCATCGCCTCGAGCGGGGAGATGCCGAAGGGCTCGGACACGGAAGGCATGATGTACACGTCCGACAGGGCGAACATCTTCTGCACTTCCTGCCCGCGCAGGAATCCCGTGAAGTGGAAGCGGTCGGAGATGCCCAGGCGGGCCACCTGGCGGATGGCGCGCTGCATCATGTCGCCGCTGCCGGCCATCACGAAGCGGACGTGCTTGGTCCGCTTGAGGACCTTGGCGGCCGCCTCGATGAAGTACTCGGGACCCTTCTGGAAGGTGATGCGGCCCAGGAAGGTCACGACCTTGTCCTTCACGCCGCGCTCGACCGAGAGGTTCTCCCGGCCGCTGAAGTCCACGGCGTTGTGGACGGTCACGACCTTGGCGGGGTCGATGCCGTATTTGTTGATGACGATATTGCGGGTCAGGTCGCTGACCGTGACCACGCGGTCGGCGGCTTCCATGCCGCGCTTTTCGATCGAATAGACGCGGGAGTCCACCATGTCATCGGTACCGCGGTCGAAGGAGGTCGCGTGGACGTGGACGACCAGCGGCTTGCCGGAGAGCTCCTTGGCGGCGATGCCGGCCAGGTAGGTCAGCCAGTCGTGAGCATGGATCACGTCGAACTCGCCGGCGTGCTGCAGCGCGATGGTGCCGCCCACCTGTGCGTAGCGGGACACTTCCTCGAGGAGGTTGGCGCCGTACTTGCCGGAGAATTTGAACTTCTGGCCGAAGCCGACCATGGTCTCGCGGACCTGCTCGCGCTTCATCTTCTCGATGGCTTCGAAATACTCTTCGGGATCGACGTAGGGGACGATATTGGAATCTACGTTGATGAACTTGACCTTGTCGAGGAACTCCTCGACCGTCTCGCTGACATGCTGCACGGCCACGTCGCTCGCGTTGAGGATCGTGGCGCAGCTCTGGTCTTCGTCACCGGAAGCGGAGGGCATCACGAAGAGCGTCTCCACCCCGTTGTGCGCAAGACCTTTGACGATGCCCTCGCAGGCCGTACCCAGACCGCCTGCGATGTGGGGAGGAAACTCCCATCCGAACATCAGTACCTTCATATGCTATTTCTCCTTGTATTGATCCAACAAAAACTCGACGACCAGCAGGGCCGAGGTGCTGAGCGCCGAGGAGATGGCGCCGTGCGGCTCGTGGGGAGGATCTCCGTCATAGAGTTCGGAGAAGGCGCCCACGCCGTGTTTGCCCAGATCGGCGTAGAAACCTTCGGCCAGCCACTCGGCGCGCTTCCAGAAGGAAGCACCCTTGACCCGGAAACTGATGTCCACATAGGGAGCCAGCAGGAAAGGATGCGCGCAGCCCTGGTGATAGGCCAGGTCGCGGTCGCGCTGCGAGCCTTCGTAGACGGCTTTGTACTTGACGTCCCGGGGAGACAGGCTGCGGATGCCTCGGGAGGTCACCAGTTCGTTGTCCACCACGCGCAGGATGGCCGGGGCGAGTTCTTCGTCCACCGGGGAGTATTTGACGGCGATGGCGTAGAGCTGGTTGGGACGGATGTCCTGGTTCTGGCCGTGATTGTCCACGTAATCTGCCAGGCATCCGCGGGCGGGGTTCCAGAACGTGCGCTGGTAATTCAGGCGGATGAGGTCGCGGATGGCAGACCACTTGGTCACGAACTGGCTTTTCTTGGCCCCGTACTTGCCTTCCATCTCGATGGCGAAGCAGACGGCGTTATACCAGAAGGCGTTGGTCTCCACCTGGTAGCCGGCGCGCTCCGTCACCGGGCGGCCGTCCACGTAGCAGTTCATCCAGCTCAGGGCGATGCCGTCTTTCTGGGCCCAGAGCAGGCCGTTGGGCTGCATCGACACCTCGGCGCGCTCGCCGGGAAGGTAGCTCTCGATGATGCCGCGGACGATGATGCCGTATTTGTTCCAGACCTGCTTCTCGTCGGCGCCGTGGTCGATGTAGGCTTGCAGGGCGCAGGGCAGGAGGAGGGGCGCCTCCACCTGCGTGGTGCGGCGGAACAGGCGTTCCTGCTCGTCCGCAATCAGGTTGTCGAGGATTTCCTCGAAAGACTTGGGATCGTTCAGGCCGCAGAGGGTCAGGCCCGGCAGGGCGATGAGCGTCTCCCGGAGCAGGCCCGTATAGAGCCAGGAATAACCCGCGTGGATCTTCTTGCGGCCGTTATGGGCCGTGATCAGGGAATCGGCGCAGCGGCGGAGCTGGTCGCGGTAGCTGGTGATCTCGCCGGCGTTCTCCACGAGGGTGTTGAAGCGACGTTTGAACTTCGTGGGATCCTCCTGCATCAGGGAAGCCGAGAAGACGAGCGAATCGCCGGCCTTGAGCCGGGAGGTGAACCAGCCGGGGACTACGAGGTCCTCGCGGCAGTCGAAACCGCGGCGGTACTCGTCGGAATAGGTGACGGCCTTGTTCCAGTAGGGACTGGCGACGAATTGCGCGCGGCTGTCGCTCGTCTGGAGGTTGAGGTTCGGGAAATTGGCATACAGGCGGAAAGAAGCCCCGTTCTGGATCTCCGAGCCGGTCAGGTTGGCCTCCGGGTTCTCGTGGGTCAGGTGGTGGATGTTGCGGAATGCCAGGAACGGACGAAGTTGGAGAGTCAGGGGCTTGGGACTCTCGAGAATCTCATAGCGGATGAGCACCTGGTCGCGGTCCTGCGCCAGGACGATGCTCTTGCGGAGCAGAATCTCACCGACCTTGTAGGTAATCTGCGGTACGGGGTCCGCGCTGAAGTCCACCACATACTTGTGGCCGCGCGGTTCGTAGGAGTCCCCATAGCAGTGGATGCCGAGATTGAACTGTTTGCCGTCCACGACCAGGCTCTCATCCAGGTCGGACAGCAGCAGGAAGCGGTCGCCTCCGAAACGGTCCAGCGTGACTGCCAGCAGGCCGTGGTAGCGGCGGGTGTTGCAGGTCACGATGGACGTGTTGCAGTAGGCACCGGTCTTGTTGGCGCTCAGGATCTCCCTCTTGAGCGAGTAGGCCAGATTGACAAGCTCCGATTTGTTGAATTTCAGAAAAGCCATAGGTTTATTATTTGATTTTTTTCAACACGATCGCGACGCGGCTGGGCAGATAGAGCGAGAGGCGTCCATCCACGGTAACGTGGCACTCGTCCTCCCGGAGCCGGGAAAAACCGCCGTACACGGCTTCGTCGGAGTGAAATGCCATCGCATACACCCCGTCCGGTGTTTGGAACGCGAAATTCTCGTACGACGCGGTCGGATTGAAATTGAATGCAAAGATACTATTTCCCCGGCTGAAAATCAAAACTTTTCGCTCTTCATCCACATAGAGTTGGTGCAAACTGCCGGAAAGGATACGCTCCCGCTTGAAGTAATGAATCATATCGGCGTCGAAAGCCTGCAGGCCGCCGAAGCGCAGGCGCGGATTATCGGCGATGGACCAGAGCCTCCGCGCGTGGGCGTAAGACCAGTCGTTGCCCTCCCGCGGGAAGTCGATCCACTCGGGGTGACCGAACTCGTTGCCCATGAAATTGAGGTAGCCGCCCCCGCAGGTGGCGAGGGTCACGAGGCGTATCATCTTGTGCAGGGCCACGCCCCGGTCCACCAGCAGGTTCTGCGACCCCTTCTCCATCGACCAGTACATATCCTTGTCGATGAGGCGGAAGATGATGGTCTTGTCTCCCACGAGGGCCTGGTCGTGGCACTCGGCATAGGAGATGGTCTGCTCGTCGGCGCGCTTGTTGGTGAGTTCGTACCAGATTTCGCCCATGCTCCACTGTTCGTCGGTCAGTTCCTTGATCCATTTGATCCAGTGGTCGGCGATGCCCATCGCCATCCGGAAATCGAAGCCCAGGCCGCCTGCGGCGAAGGGGGCGGCCAGGCCGGCCATCCCGCTCATATCCTCGGCGATGGTGAGGGCCTCGGGATTGATCTCGTGGATGAGCTGGTTCGCCAGGGCGAGGTAGCTGACGGCATTCTCATCGACCCCCTGGTCGAAATAGAGGCGATAGTCGCCGAAATCCTTTTCCAGGCCGTGGTCCCAGTAAAGCATGCTCGTCACTCCGTCGAAACGGAAGCCGTCCAGGTGGTATTCCTCCATCCAGTATTTGCAATTGGCGAGCAGGAAGTATTTCACCTCATCCTTGCCGTAGTCGAAGCAGCGGGAGCCCCAGGCCGGGTGGTGTCCCTGCGGCCCCTGGTAGAAATAGAGATCGTCCCGGCCGTCCAGGCGGCCCAGGCCCTCGACCTCATTCTCGACGGCGTGGGAGTGGACGATATCCATGATCACGGCGATGCCGCGGCGGTGCGCGTCGTCCACCAGGGCCTTGAACTCCTCGGGCGTGCCGAAACGGGAGCTCAGTGCGAAGAAATTGGAAACCTGATAGCCGAAGGAGCCGTAGTAGGGGTGCTCCTGGAGCGCCATGACCTGCAGGACGTTATAACCCAGTTTGTGCACCCGTGGGAGGACATCGCGGCGGAAATCCTCGAAGGAAGCCACTTTCTCCTGCTCGGAACTCATCCCGATGTGGCACTCGTAGATCAGCGGATGGGGCCGGCGTCCGGGCTTGCGCCCCGTCCACTTGTAGGGGACGGCCGGGGCCCAGACCTGGGCCGAGAAGATCTTGGTCTCCGTGTCCTGGACCACGCGGGTCACATAGGCGGGCAGGCGCTCCCCGCCCCCGCCCGGCCACTCGATCCACAACTTATAGAGTTCCCCGTGGCGCAGGAACAGATCCGGGACGCGGAGTTCCCAGTTGCCCCCGCCCACGGGTTTGAAGGCGTAGGCCTCGGTGCGTTTCCAGTTGTTGCACTCGCCCACGAGGTAGATGCGCGTGGCATTGGGTGCCCACTCGCGTATCACCCAATCCGTCCCCTCGCGATGCAGGGGGTAGTAGAGGTGGTTGTTGATCGCAGCGGAGATCGGCCCCTCGCCGCAGAGCTTCTGCCGGTCGGCGAGGATGCGGGCGTGCCGGGCTTCGATGGCATCCCGGTAGGGCTCGAGCCACGGATCGGTCTGGTAGATCTTCTTTATCATAGGTTCTCGATTTGATTGCGTACGGTCCGGAGATATTCACGGCAGCGGCCGATGAGTTCGTCCGAGCGCTTGATGCAGCGGTCGATCTCATCCAGCCCCGTGGCCGGGTCCTCTACCCGGTCGGCGATCTTCTCCAGTTCAGCGATCGCCTCGTTGTAATCGAATTGTTCTTCCATATCCATCATCGGGCGACGGCCTCCACGGTGCCGTCTGCAAACAGTAACTTGAACGGGGTGCCCGGCGGCAGGGCCCGGGCGGACTTGACCACGACTCCCCGCGCGTCCGTGACCAGGGTGAAGCCGCGGGAGAGGACGTTGCGGGGATCCGCGCCCCGGATGCGCTCGCCCAGGGCGGTGAGGCGGACCTCCATCGCGGAGAGCCGGGAGGCGAAAGCCGTCCGCAAGCGTGTGCCGAAGGCGCTGATGCGCTCGTCTTCCGCGGCAAAGGCCTCGATGAAGCGGTCCGCGAGGGCCGTCGGGGTCTTGACGGCATCGTAGGCCACCCGGTCGGCGACGTGGAAGTCACGGTCGTGGCCGATGGCCGTGTAGACCGGAACCGGGCAGTTCGCGATGGCGAAACAGAGCGCGTAGTCATCGAAACAGGCCAGGTCCAGGGCGGACCCGCCCCCGCGTAACAGCAGGGCGGCATCGTAGGGAATCTCCGCGCATTCCACCCGGCAGAGGGCGTCGGCGATGGATGCAGGCGCATCCTGCCCCTGCATCGTGGCCTCGAAGAGGTCCACCGCATAGACGAACCCGTAGGCATTGCCCTCGAGGTGCCGGCAGAAGTCGCCGTAGCCGGCGGCGTCCCGCGCCGAGATCACGGCGAGGCGGTACGGCAGGAGGGCGGGCGTGAGGTTCTGCTGGCGGTCCAGCAGGCCGTCGGCCTCCAGCTTCTCCAGGGTGCGGCGGCGTTGCAGCTCGGCGGCGCCCAGGGTGAAACGGGGTTCGATCTCGTCCACCGTCAGGGAGAGGCCGTAGAGCTCGCTGTAACTGACCTGCACGCGCAGCAGGACCTCCATCCCGGGTGCGAGATCGCCACCCGTCTGCTCGCGGAAATAGGCCCGGAGCGGAAGGTAGCGGCTGCGCCAGATGACCGCCTTGGCCTTGGCCACGATCCGGCCGTCCCGGCTCTGGCAGAGATCCAGGTAGCAGTGCCCGTTCGCCTTGGCCTGCACCGAGGCGATTTCGGCACGTACCCAGCACCGCTCCGGGAAGGCATTCTCGATCTCGTCACGGAGCAGCGCCTGGAGCGCGAACAAATCGATATATTCCGTCTCCATATTGACAAATTTAACAAAAATCCACAAAGATTTACTATCTTTGTCCGGAATAAAGTTAGTATTTGTATGAAGATCTCCGGGGCCACGTTTGCAGGTAGCAGCACCAGGGTCTCCCAGAAGCCGAAGAGAAGATTGCCGGAATTTGCCTTCATCGGAAGGTCCAACGTCGGCAAATCCTCACTCATCAATTCCCTGTGCGGCAATCAGAAGCTTGCGATGACCTCCGCAACTCCCGGAAAGACCAAGCTGGTCAACCATTTCCTGATTAACGACAAGTGGTATCTCGTGGACCTGCCCGGCTACGGCTATGCCCGGCTGGACCGCAAGGGCCGCGAAGAACTCGCCGCCGTGATCCGGGACTACATCACCCGGTCGGAGGAGATGGTGATGCTGTTCGTGCTCATCGATTCCCGCCACGATATCGGGCGCATCGACCTGGATTTCCTGGCGGAACTGGGCGAGCTCGGCATCCCCTTCGCCCTGATCCTGACCAAGTGCGACAAGCAGGGGCCGAACGTTCTCGCCGCCCAGCTCGAGCGAGACCGCGAAATCCTGCTGCAGCAATGGGAGGAACTCCCGCCCGTTTTCTGCACCTCCGCCCGCACTCACGCCGGAAAAGAGGAAATCCTGGACTATATCGAAAACATACTCAATACATTATGATACACACCCACCGCTTGGAACTGTTTGCCTGCCGGGCTTCCGAAAATTTCGCCCGCCAGGTCATCAACCACATCAATCTGATCCAGTCCCCGGATGAGCCCGAGCTCCATCTGGGTCAATTGGAGATCACGCCCTTCAGCGACGGCGAGTTCCAGCCCCAGTTCGAAGAGAGTGTCCGCGGAGCCTCGGTTTACATTATCCAGTCCACCATCCCGCCGGCAGACAACCTGATGGAGCTCCTGCTCACCATCGATGCCGCCAAGCGCGCCTCCGCCGACGAGGTCGTGGCCGTGATTCCCTATTTCGGCTGGGCCCGCCAGGACCGCAAGGACCGCCCGCGCGTGGCGATCGGCGCCAAGTTGGTGGCCAACCTCCTCCGTGCCGCCGGTACGGACCGCGTGATGACCTGCGACCTGCACGCAGGCCAGATCCAGGGCTTTTTCGACATTCCGGTGGACCACGTCTATGCCAGCAAGGTCTTCCTCCCCTATATCAAGAGCCGCAAGTTCAAGAACCTCGCGATCGCCGCGCCCGACATGGGCGGCGCCAAGCGGGCCAATGTCTATGCCCGCGAACTGATGTGCCCGGTGATCATCTGCCACAAGACCCGTGAGCGGGCCAACGTGGTAGGCTCCATTACCGCCATCGGCGAGATCGAGGGCAAGGATATCATCATCGTGGATGATATGATCGACACCGCCGGCACGCTCTGCAAGGCCGCCGACGTGCTCAAGAGCCGCGGCGCCAACAGCGTGCGCGCCTGCGCGACGCACGGCATGCTCTCCGGTTCCGCCCTCCAGCGCATCCACGACTCCGCCCTCGAGGAGGTGTTCATCACCGACACCATCCCCCATCCGGAACTCGCGGACGATCCCAAGATCCGCATCATCTCCATGGCCGAGGTGTTCGCTTCGATCATCCACAAGGTCTACAACTACGAAGCCATCAGCCCGGACTTCGTCCACTGATCCCCGGTAAGCCATGTGGCCATATCTGCTCGCCGTACTCGCGCTCGTCGCGCTCTGTGTCCTGGGACTAGGGGTCAACGTCCTCTTCCTGGGCAGGGAGTTCCCCAAGTACGACGTAGGATCCAACGAGCAGATGCGCCGGCTGGGCATCCGCTGCTTCAAGGACGAAGATGCCGCCCTGCACGGCCGCTCCTGTGCGGGCACGCAGTCGGACGCCTGCCTGGACTGCCAATTCTACAACCCTCATCCCGGACTTGATCCGGGATCTAAAACCGATTAACGCTATGAGTCTCGTCGCCATCGTCGGCCGGCCCAATGTCGGCAAATCCACCCTCTTCAACCGCCTCGTCGGAATGCGGCAGGCCATCGTCGAAGCTACCGCGGGCGTGACCCGCGACCGCCACTACGGCCGCTGCGAATGGTGCGGCCACGAGTTTTCCGTCGTGGACACGGGCGGCTATACCACCGGTTCGGACGACGTCTTCGAGGCAGCGATCCGTTCCCAGGTGCAGATTGCCATCGACGAGGCCGACCTCGTGCTCTTCATGGTCGAGGCCGCGACCGGGATCACCGACTATGATGCCGAGATCGCCGACATCCTCCGCCGTACGCGCAAGCCGGTGATTCTCTGCGTCAACAAGGTGGATTCCGGAGAGAAGATGTACGATTCCTATCAGTTCTATTCCCTCGGCCTGGGCGAGGTCTACAGCATCTCGGCCGCCAACGGCAGCGGCACCGGCGATCTGCTGGACGCCGTCGTGGCCGCCCTGCCCGAGGAGGAACAAAAGGAGGATCCCTACGCCGGTCTCCCCCGCATCGCCATCGTGGGCAAGCCCAACGTGGGCAAGTCTTCGCTGACCAACGCCTTGCTGGGCGAGGAGCGGAACATCGTCACGCCCGTGGCCGGCACCACGCGCGACGCCATCGAGACCTACTACAACAAGTTCGGTTTCGAGTTCATGCTGGTGGACACCGCCGGCATCCGCCGCAAGGCGAAGGTCCATGAGGACCTGGAGTTCTATTCGATCATGCGCTCCATCCGGGCCATCGAGCACGCGGACATCTGCATCCTGATGATCGATGCCACTTCCGGGATGGAGGCGCAGGATATGAACATTTTCAACCTGATCGTCAAGAACCGCAAGGGTTGCGTGGTCGTGGTGAACAAGTGGGATCTATTCATCAAGGATTCGAATACGATGCGCGAGTACACCGAGGCCCTGAAGGCCCGTCTCGCGCCGTTCAACGACATCCCCGTCATTTTCACGTCGGTGGTGAAGATGCAGCGCATCCAGGATGTGCTCGAGGCCGCCACCGAGGTCTATGCCAACTATTCCCGCAAGATCCCCACGGCCCGGCTCAACGAGGCGCTGCTCCCTGTCATCGAGGAGACGCCGCCGCCGGCCTGGAAAGGCAAGTACGTCAAGATCAAGTACATCACCCAGCTCCCCACGGCCTTCCCCGCTTTTGCGTTCTTCTGCAATCTCCCGCAGTACGTCAAGGATCCCTACAAGCGCTTCCTCGAGAACCAGCTCCGCAAGAACTTCAACCTCAAAGGCTGCCCCGTCCAGATCTACTGCCGGCAGAAATAAACGCCTATTGGAGAAAGAAAAAGGCTGCTTCCCGTCGGGGAGCAGCCTTTCGTCTGGTTGCAGAGGCGGAAGCCTCTTTCCGATTATTGTCCGGCCTGCTTGGCGGCCTCTTCGATCATTTTCTCGTTGGCGGTGATGAAGATCTCGACGCGACGGTTCTGGGCACGGCCCTCCTCGGTGGCGTTGTCCGCAACGGGCTGGTCGAATCCCAGGCCGTTGGTCGTGATGCGCTCCTTGGCGATACCCTTGGTGGTGAGGTAGTTGCCGACGGTCTCGGCCCGCTGGAGGGAGATCCGCTTGTTGACGGCCTCGGTACCCTGATTGTCGGTGTGTCCGTAGACGGTGATGCCCGTCTCGGGCATGTCGGCCATCTCGGCGGCGAACTTGTCAAGCTGCTGCTTGGCCTCGGGCTTGAGCGTGGAACGGTTGAAGTCGAACAGGATGCCGCTGTCGAAGGTCACTTTGATGGCCTCGAGACCATTGACGTCGGTCACGGTCTCCACCTGGACATTCTCGAGGGCGGCGAGTTCTTCGGCTTTCTTGTCCATCTGGCGGCCGATGATGGCACCCGTGCCGGCACCCACGCCGGCGCCGATGGCGGCACCGATGGCAGCGCCCTTTTCACCACCGATCAAAGCGCCGATACCGGCGCCCAGACCTGCGCCCGCGCCCGTGCCGATCAGAGCGCCCGAGCCGGTCTTGGACATGCCGCAGCCCGCGAGGACGGCGACACAGAGAAAAAGAGAGACAATTCTTTTCATTTTCTTTTGTGGTTAAGATTTATGTGGCTAAGTTACAAAAAATTTCAAAACATACAACCGGCTACTTCCATTCCGCGCAAACGGAGTGGACCAGGATGCGGCTCTCGGTACCCACGGTGCTGGTATGCTGCAAGCCCAGGCCGCCGAAGCCGTTGGGGGTGATGGCCGCCTCGAGATCCACCTCGGGGTGAATGCGCGGATCGCCCGCACTGCTGGCCGTGTGGCGGGGTCCTTCGACGTGCGCGATCAGCCGGTTCCCCTCGGTGCGTACCGTCAGCGTGCAGCCCGTCAGGAAGCAATTGGTCGAGACGCCCTCGGTGAGCGGCGTGACTTCGCCGTGGTCATACCGGACCAACAGCACATCCACCGCATCGGAGAACTTGACGGTGCGGATCACCCGCAAGGCATAGCCGGTGAGGGTCTGCGTATCGAAATTGATGAACAGGTCGAGGTATTGCTGACGGGCGCTGGCGAAGCCCTGCCCGCCATCCTTGGCGGGATCCACCTGCCAGGTCACGGTCATGTCGCCGTAGCGGCCCGGCAGCGGGGTGTAGCGCAGCCGTGCGCCCTGCTGCAACTGCTGGATACCCAGACCCTTGGCCCCGTTGATGCCGGGCCCCCAGGTCCAGGCGGGCCGCTCCGGATCCACCTGCCACTCATACTCTGCGGTATCCGCGGGCTTGAAGGCGTCCACGGTCCAGTAGCCCGGCCGAACGGCCGGCTGGTTGTCCGTCGGGAAATCGAAGAAATCCGTACTCAGCACCCGGTCGCCCGCGGCCTGGGAAGCCTTGACGGGCGTGCGGGAGACCACGCGTACCTCCTCGCCCGGCTCGCAGCGCAGGTGCTTGGGCGCCACGCCCACGGCCAGGTAATGCCCCACGTCATCCCGGGTCAGGAAATACTCCTTATGCGGCTGCCCGCCGCGGGAAACGGCCACCGGCACAGCTCCCCCGCCCCGGCGGTCATCGCAGCGGTACCAGGTCACGAGCGACTCGTCCGCGCGGCCCTGCAGATCGACTGTGTAATCCACCCGGGCCTGCCCCGGGGAGAAACTGATCACCGGAGCGCTTGTCAGCGCCGGCGCAGGCAGGAAGTCCGGGATGACCGTGAGCAGCACGGCGCACTCCAGGCCCTCCTCCGTATAGGCGATCACATCGAAACTACGCGTCAGGTCTTCGTGGTTGGTCGCGGTCACCGTGACCTGGGGTCCCTCGTTCGCGGAGAGCTTCACGAAGCGCTCATAGCCCGGCTGGACCTTCCAGTAAATCTTCTGGTTGTCGAGCGGATAGCCCAGATGGCGGAAGGTACCGGCCTTGAGCGTCACCGGGGCGAGGCCCGTCTGAAGCGTAGCCTCGCGGACATCCACGTTCAGGCAGGTCGGGATGTTGGCATAGTCGCGCCCGTCCCGCTCCGAGAGCGCGAGGACGCGCGCCTTGATCCCCTGGGGATCCCAGTCGTCGTCGCCGCGCAGCAGGTTGTAGGTGTTGTAGAGCACGCTCCCGTCATCCTCGACGAGCCGGAACGCGGCCAGCTGGGCCTTCTGGTCCAGCACCACGGTGTTGTAGGGTTTGGCGGCACCCACGAAAGCCGGGTGGCCGTCCAGACTGATATTGTACTGGTAGCAGCGCAGCCACTCCTCGGGCCGGAAGGTCCAGGCGAGCTCGACGGGCCGGCCGGCGGTGTAGCGCACGTCCACGAGCGAATGCCGGCCGACGGTCTTGCTGATCGCCTGTACCGCCTCGCCGTGACGGATGTGCAGATCGCTGTCCAGGAAGACGGTCCCGAAACGGTCGGCGCCGCCGAAAGGCTGCCGGCCCCAGAAGTCGAAGTCGCAGCCCAGGTGGACCGCCGCTCCGTTGAGCGAATCATCCGTGCTCTCGAAATGGCAGTTCACGAACAGGGTCCGGCGGGAGCCGCTCAGCGGGCAGAGATTGAGCCGGGCTTCGAAGCGGACGTTCTCCGCATAAACCCGGTCGCCGTGGCAGAAGGCCACCTGGGCCTGTGTGATGGCGGAATACTTCGCCTTGCGGCCCAGTTCGGGTTTGCGGGGATAGACGAGGTCGATATCGCAATAATTGCCCATCGTCAAGTCCTTGACCACGAGGTCGTCACCCGTGAAATCAAACATCGTGAAATTGCCCACGGCGCCCTGGGTCTGCCCGCGGGCGGAGGCGAGGATCACGTCACGGGCATCGTCGGTCGTGCCGAGCAACTGGAGGCTCTGGCAGCGCACCGCCAGCCCGATGGGGCTGCCGAACGCGGCACGGCGGATCTGCCCGTCGTCCGGATCGTCCACCCAGTACACCCAGGGTGCGATATAGACGCGCATCGGCGCCTCCCGGGTGCCATCCTGCAGATGGCTCATCGCCTCGTTGAAAGTATTGAAAATGTAAGGGGAGCGGGCGGCCTCCGCATCGGAGAGGCTGCCGTCCACGAACAGGGCGCGGGGACCGAGCGTGACCGCTTCGCCCTTGTACTGGATGGTCTGGGCCGGCAGAGCGGCGCAGAGCAGCAAGCCGGCCAGGCCGGCAAGAATCATTTTCTTCATATTCGAACTAATCCAATTTGCGATACTTGAAATGACTGAAACGCACCTCCCCTTCTCCGGCGGCCACCAGGCCCGGGAGCATGCTCTGGAATTCGTGGAAGACATTGTGGTTGTAGCCGGAGATCTCGATGCCCCAGTCGTCCTGTTTCCATTCCACCCCGTCCAGGCTGTAATAAGCGGAGATGATCTGGTGGTCGTTGCGCAGGCGCAGCCAGATGTGGGTCACATTCGGGGTGCGCATGGCGCGGCGGCCGCCCCGGTCGCGCCGCCAGCGGAGGGTGCCGGCGTTGGAGATGCCCTCGCCGATGTAATATTGGCTGTTGTAGTAGATCACCAGCCCGGCGGTCGCCCCCGGATCGCGATCGATCTCGACCTCGAATTCATAGGCGTGGTCGCCGGCGACGAACATCATCGGCGCGGCGTCCGCCGGACTGCCGCCGACCGCCCGGAGGGTCAGCGTACCATCCTGCACGCTCGCCCGGGAAGGGTCGAAGTCCTTATAATACTTCCAGTCCAGGCCGATGCGGAATTCGCCCAGACGGTCGTGCCGGTCGGGCAGCTCCGCCTGGGGAAGGGGCGCCGCGATCGGGTCTTCGACGATGTTCTCGCCATAGCTCCGCCACCAGCCGTCTTCATCCAGCCAGACCGGCTCCAGCAGGGTCTGGCGGCCCAAGTTGTAATAGCCGTTCTCGTAGGAATGATAGACGATGTACCAGCGGCCGTCCGGAGTATCGATGAGCGATCCGTGGCCGCGGGACCACCAGCGGTCGGTATTGTGGTAAGTATGGACCAGCGGATTGTAGGGAGACTCCTCCCAGGGGCCGTCCAGGCTCTTGCTCCGCGCGATGGCCACCAGGTGGCTCGTCGGCGGGCCGGCTGTGCCGCCCTCGGCCGCCACGAAATACCACCAGTCCCCTACTTTGCGGATCTTCGGGCCCTCCATCGCGAGGCCCTCGGTGAGCCAGCCTTCTGGGATGGGCCAGCCGTCCCAGACGTGTTCGAAGGTCCCGGGGACGGTGTCCAGTCCGTCATCCGTGAGCCGGATGCGGTTGCCGCCGCTCAGGAAGAGCCATTTCGTGCCGTCTTCCGCCACGGCGATGCAGGGGTCGATCTGCCCGACGTGCAGGTCCACCGGATCGCTCCAGGGGCCGTAGGGCGTATCGGCCCAGACCACCCAGTTGCTGCGGTTATGTACGGTGAAATAGATATAGAACTTGTCTCCGATCTTGGAGATGTCCGGGGCCCAGACACTGCCCAGATAGGTCTTCAGGGCAGAACTGATCGGCTCCCAGTGCACCAGGTCGGTGGAATGCCAGACCACCAGTCCCGGATTGTAGTCGAACGAAGAATGCGTCATATAGTAATCATCTCCGTCCCGGACGATCGACGGATCGGGATAGTCTCCTCCGAGGATGGGGTTGACGTAGGTCCCGTAGGGGGCCTTCGGCACGGGGCCGGCGCACGCGGCGAGCAGCAGGGCCGCCGCGGCAAACAGGGTCAGGTGTCTCATATCTTCTTGATTCTCAATAACAGATAGGGGGTATCGGGCAGCCGGACGCCGCGTCCTTCCTTGTCCGTGATTCGGTAGCGGCCCGGCGCGCCGGTCTCGAAGACCACCGGCCACTCCGTAACCGTCATATTCCAGGTGTCGAGGATCTCCACGCGGTACTGCTGGCCGGCCTGCGGCCGGGGATACAGGTTGTTCTTGACCGGCAGGTCGAAGGTCCATTCATTGCGGATCTCATTGCCGAAATAGATCAGGTAGTACCCCTCGCCGGCCGTGGTGGTGTATTCATCCCAGTTGTGGTCTGCCAGGCCCGGGGTGTTCGGCAGGTCATCCAGGATCGCGCGCAGGAACTTGATCCTCCGCCAGGATTCGCCGCGGAACGTGCCGCCGTAAGCCAGGAAATTGCCCGCCGTCTCGGTGCTGCTCCCTTCCTCGGCGTTGAAGGTCTCGGCGTGGGTGACATAGGTGCCCGACATCAGTCCGTTGTACATCCGGCGCAGCATTTCCTGCCCGCTCAGCCATCCCCAGCGGCTCCCGACATTGCCCTCGTAGCAGACTTCGTCGAAGACGACCGGTTTCTTGTAGATCCGGCTGACGGTGTGGGCGCGGCCGCGCTCCATCACGGGACCGTGGTCCTGGATGCTGGCGTGGGTGAATACCGGGTCGAAATAATTATAATAGGTGGCGGTGTAGCCGTGGATGGAGAGCAGGTGGTGATAGGGATCGCCCTCCGCGACGGCCCGCGCGAACTTGTCCCAGTCCCCGGCAGGGATGCCCTTGACCCCGTCCCATTCGTTGGCGAGCGACCACCACAGGTTGCGGAAGGCCGAGAAGCGGGCCGTGATGTAGCGCAGGTAGCGCAGGTTGGCCTCGAGCGGCATCCGGTCGAAACCCCAGCGCCCCCCGTCGTAGGGGTGGAAGAGCACGAGGTCCGCCTCCACGCCGATTGCCTGCAGGGCGAGGATGCGCCGCTCCACATATTGGAAATAGGCCGGATCGAAGCGCGTATAGTCCCAGCTCCCGTCCGCCTGCTTCACGAAAGGATAGATGTCGGGGTACTCCACCGGCAGGTTGTGCAGGAAGAAAAGCATCCGGAGTTTGTTGAAGCCGGACTCGCGCAAGGCGGCCACGGTCCGGGCGGCCGTCTCATCCCCGACGTGCATCCAGTCGTAGGCGGTGGTGCCGACCGGGTAGTAGCGGATGCCGTCGGCGTATTTGAAATGCAGGCCGTCCGGGACCACGGGGCCGTGGTTTCCCTCACCGGGAGCCGTGCAGACGAAACTGCCCCGCCTGCGGTTCAGCGCGGACACCCGGCTGGCGGTCACATAGGTCCACTCCCCTTCCCGGTCCGGCATGAAGCGGAGTTTGAACACGCCGTCGCCGTCGTAGAAGCCGCGGACGGTCCGGGACTCGCCCGCACAGCTGAAGGTGGCGCTCAGTTCGACTTCGAACGGGTTGCCCCGCACGGCGGCGGGAAGGCTGAGTTCAAAACAATCCCAACGCGCCACGCGCTCCTGCGAGCGCGCGGGTATGATAAAAGTAAGCAGCAGGCTCAAAAGGAAAAAAGAGCGGCGGGCGGTCATCGGTAAATCGGTTTATTAGTTCTCAAAGTTACGATTTTTTCCTTTTATATGTCCCCCAAAAAAGTGAAATGGCCAAAAGTGCTGCATTTATTTTTCTTTTTCTAAAAAAATATTCCCATCTTTGCGCTCCTTTTTAAAGATTAAGCTAATTTTCAATATTTTAGGTTAACTATAACTTTATGAAGAGTACCAAAATTATTACCACGCTCCTGCTCCTGGCCGCGTCGTTCTGCGCTTATGCTCAGAACATTACGGTTCGGGGAGGTGTGACCGACGCCGCCACCGGCGAGCCGGTCCCCGCAGCATCCGTCGTCGTCAGCGGCACCACCATCGGTGTGATCGCCGACATCAACGGAAACTATTCTATCAGCGCTCCTTCGGGATCCACGCTTGTTTTCTCCTCCATCGGCTACGAGACCCTGGTGGTTCCCATCCAGGGACGCAGCCGCATCGACGTGACGCTCGAGTCGAGCGCCGAGGCCCTGGAGGATGTGCTCGTCGTCGCCTATGGCACGGCCAAGAAATCTTCCTACTCCGGCTCCGCCTCCATGGTCCGCTCCGAGGAACTGGCCCAGAAGCCCGTTTCCTCCGTCGAGCAGGTTCTCCAGGGTAAGGTCGCCGGTCTCCAGGTGACCGCCGCCTCCGGCCAGCCGGGTGCTGCGACCACGTTCCGCATCCGCGGTACCGGTTCGCTCAACGCTTCTTCCGCGCCGCTGTTTGTGATCGACGGTGTGGCCACCTCGAGCTCTAATTACTCCAAGAACGCAAGCGACCAGGACGCCACAGCCAGTATCATCTCCGCCATCAACCCGCAGGACATCGAGTCCATCACGGTGCTGAAGGATGCCGCCGCCGCTTCCCTGTACGGTTCCCGTGCTGCCAACGGCGTGGTGATCATCACCACCAAGAGCGGCAAGTCCGGTCAGGGCCAGGTGAACTTCAATGCCTCCTTCGGCGTTTCCGCAGTCCCCAAGCAGTACAAGATGGCCAGCTCGGCTGATTACTACAAGCTGGTTTTCAATAGCTACATGGAGTTGGCGGATCCGGCCAAGGGCCAGGATTACAAGTGGGCCAACGCCCAGACCCAGGGTTACTTCTCCTGGAACCCGTACAACACCGACCTCCCGCTGGATGCCAGCGGAAACGTGGCCAGCGGTGCCAAGATCGTCATCGACACCGATTGGCAGGACGAGGTGATGCAGAAGGGTTACACCCAGGACTACAGCCTCAGCTATACCGGCGGCAACGATAAGGTCAACTACTTCTTCTCCGCAGGTTACTTCGACCAGACGGGAACGACTCCGACCGCCCGTTACACCCGCTATTCCGGCAAGGCCAATATCGAAGCCAAGGTCAATTCCTGGCTCAAGGGCGGCGCCAACGTGGTGTTCTCCTACGCCACCCAGGTGTCCGAGCGCGCCTCCAGCGCCGGTGCTTCCCCGCTGTACAATGCGGTTTCCTTCCCGAATGCCGTTCCTGTGTACAAGGTGGATTCCAATGGCAACTACATCCTGGACGAAGCCGGCGAGAAGCAGTACAACTGGACCAACCCGGCCGCCAAGGACTTCAACCCGGTCGCCATCCCGTATATGAATATCAACAAGGCCAATACGGCCCGTCTGCTGGCTTCCTTCTTCACGGAGGTCAAGTTCATGGACGGCCTCACCGCCCGGACGACCTTCTCCCCCGACTATGTTTCCGTGTATGATATTTTCTACTGGAACAAATTCCACGGAGACGGCCCCGCCTATAGTGGCCGCGGCGGCCGCACGCAGACCAGCGACCTGATGTTCACCAGCACCACGACGCTGAATTTCAACCGCACCTTCGCCGAGAAGCACAATGTCTCCGCAATGGCCGGTTACGAGTACTGGCAGAGCCGGATCACCCGCTTCGACGGTACCGCCACCGGGTTCGCCTTCGACTTCATGACGGAGCTTTCCGGCGCCAGCACGCCGCAGTCCGTCACCTCCTGGTATACGGATGCCGCCCTGATGTCCTATCTGGGCCACGCCGAGTACAGCTACGACCAGAAGTATTTCGTCTCCGGTTCGTTCCGCCGCGACGGCAGCTCCGTGTTCGGCGCCGACCACAAGTGGGGCAACTTCTTCAGTCTGGGCGCTTCCTGGAGAATCACGCAGGAAGACTTCATGCAGGAACTGGGTTGGATCAACGACCTCAAGCTCCGCGCCAGCTACGGTACCTCCGGCAACAATGCCGGCGTAGGCCGCTACCAGTCCCTGGGCCTCTGGGTCGCTTCCAGCGACTACCAGTACGGCTACAACTCCGGTCTGGGCCACTCCTCCCTGGACAACCCGGCCCTGGGTTGGGAGAAGCAGAAGATGCTCAACATCGGTTTGGACTTCGGTTTCCTCCGCAACCGCATCAGCGGTTCCATCGAATTCTTCAACAAGGCCTCCGACGCCCTCCTCTATGATTTCCCGCTCCCTGCCTCCCACGGTATCAGCAGCGTGATGATGAACCTGGCCAAGGTCAAGAACACGGGTGCTGAATTCGTCCTGAACGCCACCCCCGTCCAGACCGGCGACTTCAACTGGGATATCGCCTTCAACTTCACCACGAATGCCGACAAGATCCTCGACCTGGCCGGCGACGATGACATCACGATGTCCGACACCAAGAAGATCTGGAAGATCGGGTACAGCCAGTACGAGTTCTACATGCCCACCTGGATGGGTGTGGACAAGACCACCGGCGACCCGCTCTGGAAGAAAGGCGACGGCACCACCAACAAGTATTCCCAGGCTGACTATGAGCTGCAGGGCCGCGCGACGCCCTGGGGCTTCGGTTCGCTGACCAACAGTCTCTCCTGGAAGGGTCTCAGCCTCTCCTTCATGTTCTACTACAACCTGGGCGGCAAGTTCTATGACGCGCTGTATGCCAACATGATGCACGAGGGCAACAACTCCGGCAAGAACATCAACGCAGATGAAATCAATGCCTGGACCCCGACGAACACCAATACCGACGTGCCCCGGTACATCAACTCCAACGACAACCTGAGCAACTCTCCCAGCACGCGTTTCCTGTATGACGCTACCTACCTGAAGCTCAAGAACCTCAACCTGTCCTACAGCCTGCCCAAGAGCCTGCTCAAAAAGACCGGCGTGATCTCCGGCGCCCGCTTCTACGTGAATGCCGACAACCTCTTCACCGTGTTCAAGGACAAGCGGTACAAGGGTTATGACGATATCGACCTCTTCGGTATCGGCGGCTACGACGCTTATCCCAACTACATTCCGCTTAGCCGCACCTATACTTTCGGCGTGAATATCACTTTCTAAAATGAACGGATTATGAAAAAGACGATTTATATTGCTATCATCGCCCTGTTCGGCCTGTGCTCCTGCTCCAAGGAGAAACTGAATCCGGTTCCCTCCAACGCCGTTTCCGACACCCAGATCTTCTCGTCTGTCGCTTCGGCCCAGACAGCTCTCAACGGCGGCATCATGTGGATCGGTTACGCTTATACCAACTCGCTCGGCACCATCATGTCCGAGGTGATGGGTGAGGACGCCCTCATGACCACCGGCGGCTACGGAATCGATACCTACAACTGGAACCTCTATTCCTATACCTATTCCCAGGTCCCCGAGTCGGATCCCTGGTGGTTCGGTTATTCCAATTACATCTGGCAGTATGACTATATGGGCATCGATGCCGCCAACAACATCATCGCCTATGTCACCGATATGCCTGACGAGGCCGGTAAGGAAAATGTCCTCGGCCAGGCTTATGCCCTCCGCGGCTTCATGTTCCTGCGGCTGGCCCGTTTGTTCGCGCCCGCTTACTCCACCAATCCCGAAGCGCCCAGCATCATCCTGCGCACCACGCCGGCCAACGCCGCCGTGGAGCACCTGGGCAGAGCCAGCCTGAAGGCTACCTACGAGCAGGCCCTGAAAGACCTGGATTACGGCCGCCAGCACTGCTCCGCCGCCAGCCGGGACTACTTCACCCCCAAGTCCTGCGCCCTTTTCATGGCACGCGCCTATCTGGAGATGGAAGACTGGGCCAATGCCAAGAAGTACGCCGAGGAAGCTGCTTCGGGCGTCTTCGACGGCAGCAACCTGATGAGCCAGGAAGAATACCGCGCCGGCTTCAAGGATCCCAACAACGAGTGGCTGATGTATTACACCTTCAATCCCACCACGTCCAACTACTACGCCTCCATCCCGTCGTTCTACTATCTGGCCGCCGCCGCCTACAGTGCCGACGAGAACGGCAAGGCCGACATCAACGACACGGAATACCTGGATACTCCCTGGGAGGACGAATTCTTCGAGGATCCTCTCTACGGCTACAGCACCGTCCGCTGGACCAAGCGTTTCCGCGATACTTTCGAGGATACGGATTGCCGGAAACTCTTCCCCTTCTACTTCTTCGAGGAGGATGGCTGGTTCACCAGCAAGTTCAGCCACCGTACGATGGTGGGTGATGCCGATTTCGCGCTGGCCCGTATCGCCGAGGCTTACCTGATCAAGGCCGAGTGCGAGGCGCACAACGGCACCGGCGCCAAGAGCGTGCTGAACGCCCTGCAGGTCGCCCGTGGCGCCACCCCGACCGAAGCCACGCTGGAGAACATCTACCTCGAGCGCCGCAAGGAGCTCTACGGCGAGGGTTTCCGCCTGCACGACATCAAGCGTCTGCACCAGCCCCTCGACCGCACCAAGGATATCGAGCACTGGGCCACCGTCAACCAGCTCCCTGCTGACAGCCCGCGCTTCATGCTCCCCATCCCCGAGGTTGAAATGCTCTACAACAAGGCCCTCACCAACGCTGACCAGAACGAGTTCTGGAGAAAGTAATGAGAAACCTGTTTTTGAAAGGAATGCTGCTGCTCACGGCGGCATTCCTTTTCCTTTCCTGCTCGCAGCAAGAAGGAACCGTGCGCTTCCTGGACCGCGACGTGGACGTGGCTTCCTTCGTGGAAGGATTCCCCTATTCCACCTATGGTTTCTACCTCTCCGAGGACGCCACCAAATTGATGTATGTCCGCAACGCGGACGGCAATCCCCTCCTGATGCTGGACCTCGCCGAAAGCACCGATATCGGGAAGGGCAAAGTCATCTCCGCGGAGGACTGGTCGAAGCGCAACTTCTGGCATCCGCACTGGAATGAGAAGGACGGCAAGCTCTACTGGATGGGTGACCAGGCCAACGACGAGAAGATCGACCTCTACCGGATGGGCCCGCAGACCGGCGAGACCACCTGCTTCACCGACGTCCCCTACATCTATGGCTGGAGCTTCAATGACGACAAGACCCTGGCGGGCTACATCGCCCGCGTGAGCCAGGTTGAGAACGATCACGTGGACGAATTCCACGTCCTGAACGTGGTCACCGGCGAGAACCGCCTCATCTGCACCGACCGCCCGGACTTCCGGATGACCTGGAGCGAGGTGTCCTTCAGCCCGGACAATACCGGCGCGATGATCACGGTCCTCAAGGAAGTGAACCGCACCTATACCAACATGGCCTACCTGGACTTCGCCACGGGCGAATACAAGGTGGTGACGGATCCTTCCCTGGAAGCCAGCCTGAGCGGCTGCGCCGTGATTTCGCCCTGGTATTCCCGGGACGTTGCCTACTTCCTCTCCGACCAGAGCGGCTATGCCAACCTCTACGCCTACGACCGCAGCACGGGCGTCACCACCCCGATCACGGACTACAAGCAGGACCTGAACGCCAAGTGGATCGAGCGGGACGGCAAGAAGTATCTGGCCACCGTGCGCACCAGCCCGGAAGGATCCGACGTGGCCGTGCTGACCCCGGAGGGACAGGAAGTAGCCCAGGCGCACTACCCCGCCACGCTCACCCTGCAGACCACGGTGGGCAGCAAGATGTACTTCCAGGCCGGCGCCACCGACATCCTCTTCCAGATCTGGACGGTGGACTTCGACGGCAGCGCCCTGCAGCAGGAAGTGCTGGTGGACCTGCCTGAAGCCACCAAGAAGAGCATGATCGCCTCGCACGCGCAGAAACTGAGCATCCCGACCTTCGACATCGATCCCGCCACGGGCGAAACCCGCCTGCTGCACGCCTACCTGATGGTGCCCGAGAATCCGCTCCCTGCGGACCAGGCACGCCTGATGGTGATGTCCTTCTACGGCGGCGAGAATGCCTACGACGTCGAGCACCAGATCTTCACCGCGGCCGGCATGTACGTGCTGAGCGCCTCGCCCCGCGGCTCGAGCGGCTTCGGACGGGACTTCGCGGCCCTGAACGACCACGATCTGGGCGGCAACGAGACCATCGACATGATCTACTGCGCCAGGTATGTCTCCGAGATGCTGGGCATCCCCCCGGAGCGGGTGGGCTGCTTCGGTATGAGCCACGGCGGCTACGAGACGATGCGCCTGATGACTTTCCCGGGCGAGGTGAACGGCTTCAAGGCCTCCTTCCCCTTCGGTTTCGGCATTGCCGTGGCCGGCTTCAGCGACATCATCTACGAGCACTACCACTCCAATATTCCCGACTGGGACTACCTGGAGGCAGGCGACCCGGTGACGGAGAAGGACAAGCTGATGGACCGTTCGCCCATCAACCACACCGACTGCATCTCCGGTCCGCTGCTGCTCATCCACGGCGACCACGATGACCGCGTGGACATCGGCGGCTCGCAAATGCTCTACGACAAACTCAAGGCCGAGGGTAAACCGGTCGAATTCCTCATCATGGAAGGCCAGGGCCACGGTTACAAAGGCCTGGACAACCAGATGCGCTACTACCGCACCATCCTCGACTTCATCGCGAGGAACTGACAGATTCCCCCTCCGGAAGGGCGGGCGGCCGCGGGATATTCCCCGGCCGCCCGCTTTTGATTATATTCAATTATAAGCATTATCGAATCAGTATATATAATATTTGCGCTTAAAGTCTAAATATCTGAAAATTTCGTATATTTGCGGGCTTTTTTTTGGATGACACGAAACAATTTGTTACTTACCATAAATGTTTAACCAAAATTCCCACATGATGAAGAATCATCTCCGCATGGCGATCGCGAGCTTCCTGCTCCTCCTGAGCGGCACGCTTGCCTTTGCCCAGAACAAAGTCACGGGAACCGTCAAGGACGCCAACGGCGAGCCCATCGTCGCCGCCAGTGTCGTCGTCCGCGGCACCACCATCGGCGCCGTCACCGACCTCGACGGTAACTACTCCATCAATGTTCCCGCGAACTCCGTCCTCGAGGCTTCCTGCATCGGCTACACCTCGCAGACGGTCAACTATTCCAACCAGGCCACGGTCAACTTCGTCCTCAACGAAGACGCCCTCTTCCTCGACGAGACCGTCGTCATCGGTTACCAGACCGTCAAGCGCCGCGACCTCACCGGCTCCGTCGCTTCCGTCAACAGCAAGCAGCTTACCGCTGCTCCGGTCGCCAACGTGGCCCAGGCCCTCCAGGGCAAGATGCCGGGTGTGAACATCATCTCCCAGGACGGTCGTCCGGGTGCCACGATGAACATCCGCGTCCGCGGCGGCGGCTCCATCTCCCAGAGCAATGACCCGCTCATCCTCATCGACGGTGTCGTCGGCACCCTCGCTGATATCCCGTCCGACCAGGTCGAGAGCATCGACGTGCTGAAGGACGCCTCCTCCACCGCCATCTACGGTGCCCGCGGCGCCAACGGTGTCATCCTCGTGACCACCAAGGGCGCCAAGGAAGGCAAGGTCCGCGTCACCTACAGCGGCTACGCCAAGCTCAACACCCCGACCAAGTACCTCCAGGCCCTCGGTCCCTACGACTACCTCTACTATATCTGGGCCAATGCCTATGCACACGACCAGTCCTACGCCGCCGACCCGTTCACCGAGCTCTACGGCATCGGACAGTACGGCGACATCAACCGCTACAAGAGCGTCCAGCAGTATGACGTCCAGAAGGAAGTCTACAACAGCTCCTTCTCCCACAGCCACGACCTCTCCATCTCCGGCGGTACCGAGTCCACGAAGGTCCTCGTCTCCGCCAACTGGAATGACGAGAACGGTATGAAGATCGCCTCCTGGCAGAAGCGCGGCAACCTCTCCTTCAAGATCAACCAGAAGATCTCCGACCGCCTCAACGTCGCGATGGACCTCCGCTACACGGACATGACCTCCTTCGGTTACGAAGGCACCGGCAGCCGCAGCGGTTCCGTCCTCTCCTCCTCCTACCGCTACCGCCCGATCGCCACGGACATCATCCGTCAGTACGGCAACCTCGACGCCCTGCAGAAAGGAGCCGTCGAGCAGTACGGCAAGGGCGTCCTCTGGGACGTCTACGACCCGGTCAAGCAGCTCCTCGACTATGAGCCCGAGCAGCGCCGCCAGGCGCTCCGCGGCACCTTCTCCCTCAACTGGAACATCGTCAAGGGCCTGACCTACCACACCGACCTCTCCGCCGGACGCGCCTACAACCAGAACAAGACCTGGAGCGGCGCCATCCGCAACAACTTCATCGACGACTCCACCGGTGAGAAGCAGCACGCGGGCAACGCCACCGTCTTCCAGGGCAACTCCTGGACGATGCGCTGGACCAACACCCTCAACTATGAGCTGGAACTCAACCAGGCCCACCGTTTCAACTTCCTCCTCGGCCAGGAAATGTCCAACACCGGCGGCGACTCCATGACCATCACCGCCGACCACTTCCCCGCCAACTTCACCAAGGAGAACGCCTTCACGATGATCGACCAGTTCGATGAGACTGCCTCCACCGTCACCCGTAAGTTCTACACGGGCTACAGCACCCCGGAGCGTATCCTCTCCTTCTTCGGCCGTGTCAACTACACGCTGCTCGACCGCTACCTCTTCACGGTCACCTTCCGTGCTGACGGTTCCAGCAAGTTCGCCCCGTCCCACCGCTGGGGTTACTTCCCCGCCGCCGCCTTCGCATGGCGCGCCAGCGAGGAGCCTTTCCTCAAGGATGTGAACTGGCTCAACGACCTCAAGTTCCGTCTCTCCTACGGTACCGTCGGTAACGACCGTATCAACGCCGACCTCTGGTCCCAGAGCTGGAAGGCTGACGCTGCATACTACAGCATCGACAACGCCAAGTACGGCACCTACACCATCGATACTTCCATGGCGAACCCGAACCTGAAGTGGGAGACCACCGTCACCCGCAACTTCGGTATCGACTTCGGCGTGCTCAACGGCCGTCTCTCCGGTACTGTCGACCTCTATTGGAACAGCACCAAGGACCTGCTGATGAACATGACCCTGCCGGCCATCACCGGTTTCACCAGCACCTATGCCAACATCGGCCAGACCTCCAACAAGGGTGTCGAGCTGTCCCTCAACGCCATCCTCGTCCAGACCCGCGACTGGGGCCTGACCTTCGGCGGCAACATCAACTTCAACAAGAACAACATCGACGCCCTGTCCGAGAACGTCACCCCGATCTACGGCTCCAGCTGGTTCCACTCCGGCAACCCGGGCAATGACTATGGCCTGTTCGTCGGCAAGCCGGTCGGCCTCGTCCGTGGTCTCGTCTACGACGGCCTCTATCAGGTCAGCGACTTCAACTACGATCCGGCGACGAACGTCTACACCCTGAAGGAAGGCATCCCCGACCTCAGCGGCAACATCGCCGGCCAGTGGTACGAGACCCAGAAGTTCGTCCCCTCCGGACAGACCGCCTACCCGGGTCTCCCGAAATTCAAGGACCAGCCGCAATGGGACAAGGAGAAGAATGAATATGTCTATGACGGCAAGATTGACGATTCCGACTACACCGTGATCGGCGACACCAACCCGCTCTTCACCGGCGGCTTCAACATCACCGCCAACTACAAGAACTGGGACTTCGGCGCCTACTTCAACTACAGCGTCGGCAACAAGATCTACAACATCACCAAGCTCGCCACCCTCAACGGCTACAAGGAGTCCGGTCTCTATGAGAACCACCTCGGCTTCATGAAGGACAGCTTCAAGATCTACGACATCCAGGGGGGACAGCTCGTCCGCGTGCATGAGCCCGGCGCCCTCCAGGCCCTCAACGCCAACGCCCAGTGGCCCCTGTGTACGAACGAGAACGGCATCATCTCCACCCTCGGTATCGAGGACGGCAGCTACCTGCGTCTCAACACCCTGACCGCCGGCTACACCGTGCCTTCCAACAGCGCGTTCGCCAAGACGCTGAACATCAGCAACCTGCGCATCTACGCCACGATCTACAACCTCTTCACCCTCACGAAGTACTCCGGCCTCGATCCGGAAGTCAGCACCGCCCAGAACATCAATGGCGCCGCCTACCCGACCCCGGGTATCGACTGGGGTGCCTACCCGCGTGCACGTTCCTTCGTCCTCGGTGTCAATGTCTCCTTCTAATCATCTAACGGAACGAAGAATATGAAAAAGATACTTTACGCCATCGCAGCCCTCGCCGCCTGCTTCACCCTCAACCAGTGCAAGCCGAACGAGTACCTCAGCGTCGCCTCCCCGAACAAGATGGATGACGAGTTCGTGACCTCCTCCGTCAGCGAGACCTTCAAGACCCTCTCCTTCTGCTACCGGACCTACCTCAGCGTCGCCGGCGGCGGCAACTACAACTGGAATGATTCCGCCTCCGATGCGGAGTACTATCCTGAATACAACTCCGGCAACGGCCGTATCGGCTACCTGCATCCGGAGAACACCGGTGTCAACGCCAAGAGCGGCCAGTTCACCAACCTGTTCACCATCCTCGCCCGCTGCTCCCGCATCGCAGGCATCATCGAGCAGAAGGAAGAGTTCACCAAAGCCCATGACGCCGGTCAGGTCAACGACTGGACCCAGCTCTGGGGCGAGGCCTGGACCATGTGGGCCTACTGCTACACCGAGCTCGTCCGCCATTACGGCGACGTGCCTTTCGGCATCGAGAACTCCGTCGTGGACGAGGGCTACGCCCTGACTTCCCGCTTCGTCATCCTCGACGAGGTCATCAAGAAGCTCAAGGAAGTCGAGAGCAGCATGTACTACCTCGGCCAGGGCGGCATCCAGGCCGAGCGCATGTCCCGCACCTTCGCCAACATGCTGATCGCCGAGGCCAACATGATGGCCGGCGGCTACCAGACCCTCCGCACCGACGTCGACAACCTCTACGAGGATGTGACTTTCGAGACGATGTACACCAACAGCAGTGAAAAGGTGAAAGCCATCTTCGCCCGTCCGACCAACTGGCAGAGCTACTACAAGGAGGCCCAGACCTACTTCCGCAAGGTCGTCTCCGGCGACGCCAAGGGTACCCTCAAGCTCGTCACCACCGACGACCGCGGCCTGGGCAACCCCTACCAGCGCAGCCTCCAGTACATCATGGACATGGAAGTCTCCCCGGAATCCATCTGGGAAGTCGGCAACCAGGCCCCGCTGCAGTCCGAGCGTCCCTACTCCCAGGGCCGCCCGTCCGACGGCGCCACCAAGAACGCCGCTCCCTGCAAGGTCTTCGCAGGCATCCGTGTGATCCCGACCGCTTACTACCAGATCTGGGAAGACGGCGACCTCCGCTGGGACGCCTCCGCCGTCGTGACCGGCTCTGACGGCAAGGGCTCCGAAGCCATCGTCCAGCTGATCTCCGGCTCCCGCCTGAAGGGTGGCATCGCCATCAACAAGTGGGACATCAACAAGATGAAGACCCCGTATGTGACCGCCTGCCGCAACTCCGGTATGAACTTCGCCTTCTTCCGCATGGACAACACCATGCTGAAGCTCGCCCAGGTTGACTATGCGCTCGGCGACGCCGCCGAAGCCCTGAGCCTCGTGAACCAGCTGCGTGCCCGCGCCGGACTCGCAGGCCTGGCCTCCGTGGACGACTATGCCATCATCGACGAGTTCAAGCGCGAGTGCATCGGCGACGGCGACATCAAGTTCGCCGAACTCCGTGCCGGCAAGTTCACCGAACTGGGCAAGGCCATGCGCGCCGAACTCAAGACCGTCATCGCCGGTCTTGAGAAGGACGGCTACTACACCTTCAAGAACGGCCGTACGATCTCCAACTACGTCTGGACCAAGCTCGTGGACATCTCCGGCAAGAAGGTCGGTGTCAACACCCACAACCGTGTCGAGGGCGATCCCGTCCTCAGCCCGGGCTGGCGTGGTGTCTATGACTACACCACCACGACTTCCAGCGGAGCCGTCGTCGGCGAGAAGCACAACCTTGCCATCGAGGGTCTGTTCGAGTACATCGACCCGGCCGGCGAGATCGCCAAGGCGCTCGAGGCCGACGGTTACACAAAGACAGACTGGGCCATCGGCATGGTTAATGAGAAGGCGAACATGTGGGACTACAACATGCTCTCGGGTATTGACGATTCCGACGTGCCCCTGTACTTCCACCCGCTTCCGCTGACGACCATCCAGCAGTCCAAGGGCCAGGTGACCAACGGTTACAGCCTGCCTCAGCAATAGTCGCAACGGGGTTCCGGCCCCGTCCGGACAACGATACGAACCCGCACCCGTCCCGGTGCGGGTTCCTTTTTTCATTAGGATAGTTGCAAAAAATGATTAACTTTGTAGACTAGCTAAACCTTTTTCAATTCAATTATGTCCAAAGTCATCACCTTCGGAGAAATCATGCTCAGGTTGAGCCCTCCCGGCAACGACCGTTTCATCCAGACTGATTCCTTTCGCATCATCCCCGGCGGCGGGGAGGCCAATGTAGCCGTCAGCCTCGCCAACTACGGCCATGAGGCCTACTACGTAAGCAAGCTCCCCAAACACGAAATCGGCCAGATCGCCGTCAACGCCCTGCGCCGCTACGGCGTCCGGACCGACTATATCGCACGCGGTGGCGACCGTGTCGGCCTCTATTACGCCGAGACCGGCGCTTCGATGCGCCCTTCCAAGGTCATCTATGACCGCGCCCATTCGGCCATCGCCGAAGCCGACCCCGCCGATTTCGACTTCGACGCCATCATGGAAGGCGCCGCCTGGTTCCACTGGTCCGGCATCTCCCCGGCCATCTCCGACAAGGCCGCCGAGCTCACCCGGCTAGCCTGCGAGGCCGCGAAACGCCACGGAGTCACCGTCTCCGTGGACCTCAACTTCCGCAAGAAACTTTGGACTTCCGAGAAGGCCATCTCCATCATGCGGCCCCTGATGAAATACGTCGATGTCTGCATCGGCAATGAGGAAGACGCCGAGCTGTGCCTGGGCTTCAAGCCCGAGGCCGACATCGAGGGCGGCAAGACCGACGCCGCCGGCTACGAAGGCATCTTCCGGCAGATGCGCGAAGAGTTCGGCTTCCAGTATGTCGTCAGTACGCTTCGCGAGAGCTTCTCCGCCACCCACAACGGCTGGAAGGCCCTCATCTACGACGGCAAGACCTTCTACCAGAGCAAGCGCTACGACATCCTGCCCATCATCGACCGCGTCGGCGGAGGAGACTCCTTCAGCGGCGGCCTCATCCACGGCATGCTCAAGTACCCCGGCGACCAGGCCTCCGCGCTCGAATTCGCCGTGGCGGCATCCGCACTCAAACACACGATCAACGGCGACTTCAACCTTGTCAGCGAAGCAGAGGTCCTCAGCCTCGCCGGCGGCAATGCGAGCGGTCGCGTACAGAGATAAACGCTTATGGCAAAATACAACAAAATCCAGGTCCTGCAGGCCATGAAGGATACCGGTGTGGTGCCGGTGTTCTACAACGGGGATCTCGAGACCGCCAAACAGGTGGTCAAGGCCTGCTATGAAGGAGGCATCCGCGTCTTCGAATTCGCCAATCGCGGCGACTTCGCCCAGGAAGTCTTCAAAGAGCTCAACAAATTCGCCCTCAAGGAGTTGCCCGGGATGATCATGGGTATCGGCACGGTCGTGGACGCACCCACCGCCGCCCTGTATCTCCAGCTCGGCGCCAACTTCGTCGTGGGCCCGATGTTCAATCCCGAGATCGCCCCGCTCTGCAACCGCAGGCTCGTCCCCTATTGCCCCGGCTGCGCCACGGCTACGGAAGTCAGCGCGGCCCAGGCCGCCGGCTGCGACGTCTGCAAGGTCTTCCCCGGCGACGTGCTCGGTCCCGCTTTCGTGAAGGGCGTGCGCGCCCCGATGCCCTGGAGCCAGCTGATGGTCACCGGCGGCGTGAAGCCCGAGAAGGCCAATCTCGAGGCCTGGTTCAAGGCCGGTGTACTGTGCGTCGGCATGGGCTCCAACCTCTTCCCCAAGGACGTGATCGCCGCCGGCGAATGGTCCCGCATCACCGAACTCTGCAAGAACGCTCTGCAAATCATCCAAGAAGTAAAATAAAATGGCAAGCACACAACAAAAACTGATGACCAACTGGCGCTGGTGGCTCTGCTCGCTGCTCTTCGTGGCGACGACGGTCAACTACCTCGACCGCCAGGTGCTCTCGCTCACCTACGAGGAATTCATCAAGCCTGAATTCCACTGGACGGATGCCAACTACGGCACCATTACCTCCTTCTTCTCCATCTTCTACGCCATCTGCTGCCTGTTCGCGGGCAAGTTCGTGGACTGGATGGGGACCAAGAAGGGCTACCTCATCGCCATCGGCGTCTGGTCCGCCGGCGCGTGCCTCCACGCCGCCTGCGGCTGGGCCACGGCTCACCTCACCGGCATGGAAAGCGTGGCTGCGATGCGCGCCGTCGAGGCCGGCAGCAAGGCTGCCCTCGCCATCTCCACGACGTCGGTGTATCTGTTCCTCCTCTGCCGCGGCATCCTGGCCCTCGGTGAAGCGGGCAACTTCCCCGCCGCCATCAAGGTGACGGCGGAGTACTTCCCCAAGAAGGACCGCGCTTTCGCGACCTCCATCTTCAACGCCGGCGCTTCCGTCGGTGCGCTCGCCGCTCCGCTGCTGATCCCGCCGCTGGCCGTCAAGTTCGGCTGGGAGTGGGCCTTCATCATCATCGGTGGTCTGGGCTTCCTGTGGATGTTCTTCTGGGCCTTCATGTATGACAAGCCCGAGAAGAGCAAGAAGGTCAACGAGGCCGAGCTCGAGTACATCCACCAGGACGACGCCGCCGAGGCCGCCGAGAAGGCCGCCATCGCCGAGCAGAAGGCCATCCCGATGATGCAGTGCTTCAAGTACAAGCAGACCTGGGCCTTCATCACCGGCAAGTTCTTCACCGACGGTGTGTGGTGGTTCTTCCTGTTCTGGGCCCCGTCCTACTTCAGCAACCAGTTCCAGGCTCCCGCCACCTCCGGCCTGGGCCAGGGCCTGATCTTCACGCTCTACGCCATCGTGACCGTGGTCTCCATCTTCGGCGGCTACCTGCCCAAGATCTTCGTCGAGAAGAAGGGTATGAACCCGTATGCGGGCCGTATGCTCGCGATGCTCATCTTCGCCTTCTTCCCGATCGCCGCGCTCTTCGCCCAGCCGCTGGGCGTCAATTTCAATACGCCCTGGTGGCCGGCCATCCTGATCGGCCTCGCCGGTGCGGGACACCAGGCCTGGAGCGCCAACCTCTTCTCCACCATCGGTGACATGTTCCCGAAGAGCACCATCGCCACCGTCACGGGCATCGGTGCCATGGCGGGCGGTGTCGGATCGATGATCATCCAGAAGGTCGCCGGTAACCTCTTCACGCACGCGGAAGAGGCGGGCGCCGCCTTCCGCTTCCTCGGATTCGAAGGCAAGCCGGCCGGCTACTTCATCATGTTCTGCTTCTGCGGCGTGGCCTACCTCATCGCCTGGAGCATCATGAAGGCCCTCGTGCCGAAGTACAAGCCCATCGAGGTCTAATGAAAGTCTGTCTCGTACAACACGATATCGCCTGGGGGGATCCCCAGGCGAATTGTGTACATATTGAGGAACTGCTCGCGGGCGCGCCGCAAGCGGACCTGTATGTCCTGCCCGAGATGTTCACGACCGGCTTCGCGACCCTTCCGGACGCGATCGTCGAGCACGAGCCCTCCGCGGGCCTGCGGTGGATGCAGGAGAAGGCGGCGCAGCTGCATGCAGCGATCGCCGGCAGCATCGCGCTGGAGCTCCCGGAAGGCCGTTGCGTGAACCGGTTCTATTTCGTCCGTCCCGACGGGACATACGAGCAGTATGACAAGCGCCATCTGTTCGGCTACGGCGGCGAGGGCGAGCGTTTCAATGCCGGAAGCGAACGCGTCGTGATCAAGTATCTGGGCGTCCGCTTCCTGCTCGCAGTCTGCTATGACCTGCGTTTCCCCGTGTGGCTGCGCAACCGCGACGACTACGACGCCATCCTGCTGGTGGCCAGCTGGCCGGACGTCCGCCGCTTCGCCTGGGACACGCTCACCCGCGCCCGCGCCATCGAGAATGCCTGCTACGTCGCCGCAGTCAACCGCATCGGCGAAGATCCGGCTTGCAAGTACAACGGCGGCACCGCCCTCATCGGCCCCTACGGAGAGACGCTGGCCGCAGTCGAAGACGGCCGCGAAGGCGTCCTCAGCAGCGAGATCGACCTCGGTCACCTCACCTCCTACCGCGTCAAGTTCCCCGTCCTGGAGGACGCGGATGCGTTTATGATCAAATAGACGATTTGGAAATGCACCTTTCCCGAATGAACACCCTGCTGCTGGCAGCGGTAATAGTATTGTTGTATTCCTGCTCCCGGACACAGACGCTCGAGCAGGCATTTCTCACCCCTCCCGAAGAGGCCAGACCCATCATGATCTGGCAATGGATGGACGGACTCGTGACCAAGGAAGGCATTACCCGTGACCTGGAGGCCTATCAAAAGGCCGGCATCGGCGGCGTACAGCAGTTCCTCGTCGGCAGCGAGACCCAGATCCTGGTCAAGGACACCACCAACGCCATCGGTACCGACAACTGGCGGGAGCTGATGCGGCACGCCATCAGCGAGTGCAAGCGGCTCGGGCTGACTTTCGGGACGCATAACTGCCCGGGTTGGTCCTCGAGCGCTTTCCCGACCGTCAAGCCGGAACTTTCGATGCAGAAACTCGTCTGGACGGAGACCCCCGTCCGGGGTACGGGCAAACCCATCAGGATGGTCCTTCCGCGCCCGGAAGTGGATCCGCAATGGAACTACTATGAGGACATCGCCGTGCTGGCCGCCCGGCCGGGCAAGGACGGTGTCCTGGAGGAAGTCTTCGTGGTCCCGGCCGCGCCCGGCCCAGATGGCACCCTTGAATGGACTGTTCCCCAGGGAAAATGGATCCTCTACCGCTTCGGCCACACGACCAATGCCAAGACCAACTACGCCACGGCCCCGGAGGGCGGCGTGGGGCTGGAATGCGACAAGATGAACCCCGAAGCCGTCCGCGCCTTCTGGGACCTGTATCCTCGGCAGATCATCGAAATCGCCGGCGAGGAGACGGGCCGGACCTTCAAACGTTTCGAAGTGGACAGCTACGAAGCCGGCGGCCAGGAATGGACACGGAACTTCCCCAAAGAGTTTTCCGACAGGAAGGGTTATGATATCCTCCCCTGGCTCCCCGCACTGGTCGGACAGACGGTCCGCAGCAAGGAA
>JAEEGJ010002098.1_pt1 | contig 144927 bp, 122 predicted proteins | sample 8958761 | NCBI WGS metagenome assembly JAEEGJ01 (sample SAMN16246546, study PRJNA631951) | gut metagenome | biome: gut microbiome; feature: rumen; material: RS-attached | host: Bos | place: Iran: Karaj | collected 2018-10
TGCGCCATTTGTGCCAAACGAATTGTAGGAAAACTCGATGGCCTCATGCGCATAAACCGCCACCTCTCTGGAGGCATGGTCAGCAGGTTGAACTTGGCCTTCATAACGTTAAACTCGCGCTTGAGCAGCAGAGGATATTCCTCGGTGAAGTTGTCTTCAAGGAATCCCGCGCAACCCAATAGCATGGCCTCCACTTGTGCGAGGTTGTCGGCATGTTTCAGCAAGGTCTTGAAAGGCAAAATGTTGGCTAAGTATTCAAAAGCCTCATTGTTGACTTTCAAGCCGAAATAGCGCATCAGTAGTTTATAAAGTGCGTCCTCCCAATCGAATTGGTTGGCTTCCAGTATCTTGGTAACGGCTCCCGACTTGCTTTCCAAACGTTCCACGGCCATACGGTCGAGCCACGAAAGCCTTGTGAAGACGGGCACTTGAGTAATGGTTTTCTCACATGGAATCCACGTCTTGGAGGCGATAAGTCTCTGATAATGTGTAAAGAGGCTTTCATCGAAATGCCCTTTCAGCTCCAAAGTGGGGATGTTGTTGACTTGTAGGTCGTTTTCATATACCACATGTAGGATGACGTTCTTGTAGGCTTTGTCGGTTTGGTGGCCGTGTCGGTTCCAGTCGCTGGTCTTCACATGGATTTCCACATGCCCAGCCCAGAGTTTGTCGCCGATTTGGATTTTGGCTTCAAGGAAGTCCGGACCAGAGTCGGTGTTGCGGTAACCTGTTGCCACCACCTCTACCGCTTCGCCTTCTGTGGTCTTCAAATCCTTGTCGGTCAGGCGGTTCTCCCAGATGTAGTATAGGAATTCTTCTCTCATTATCCATCATCTATTCATCGCTTTGCGTCATTGCGAGGAGGAACGACGAAACAATCCAGGGAATAAACTCTTTATCTGGACTGCTTCGTGCCTCGCAGTGACGCGAAGCGTGTCCGTTATTTAATCGTCCAGCAGTTCAACGGTTCCGTGTCAAGCACGCCTTTTTTCATTGCCCAGTCGATGAAAAGAGAGCGTAGGTCGCGCTCGCTTTGCCAAACAACATGGTTCTTGATGTCCTCTTGTGCCCAGCCGATGCCGTTGATGAGGTGGTTGCCTCCACCCATGGAGCGGTAGGAGTTCATCACCACGTTGTAGGTCTTTTCCATGTCGAAGGGTGTACCGTCGGCCATACCGAGAATGTTGATGCGTTCGCCCATGGGGTTCTTGTCGGTCACCTCATAGCGTATGCCTGAAGCACAGTCGAAGTTGTAAATCGGGCTCTTCATCTCATAGGCGTATTCGAGGAAGTCTTTCACTTCCTTGCCTGTCAAAGCCATGACGGCCAGAGAGTTTTCGAAGGGATACCAGGTGAAGAAGTCCTTGACTTTCAGCATCCCCGCTTCGATGGTCTTGCCGCCGCTAAGGGGAGCTGCCATCGAGATGTCGGCGTGAATGCCTTCGGCTTCGACGGTTTCCAACTGGCAGCGATGGATCTCATCGACCCAGAGGCAAGGCCCGTTAAATGCTTCATCACTACTAATGCTGACTGGCAGTTCGGCTACTTCGCGCTGTTGGAAAGCCTCGGAGCGGTCTAGATAAGGTTGAACCATGGCCAAGAAGGCTTCGTCTTTTTCTTCACCGTCGGTAGGCACTAGTTCAACGCTGATTTGGGGCTTTTCCCCTTTCTTTAGCTTCACTTCAGCCTTGGCTATTCCCTGGGCGCGATTGCCCGAGTTGAGCACATACACGGGCTCGCCATTGGGGTTTGTCACCTTTTCGGCTCGGGCACGATGGTCGTGGCCATAGAAGATCAAGTCGAAACCAGCAATGTTTTCTGCAACCCATTTCGTGGCGTTTTCGCGGCCAAGGGGATGGCCTTCAGGAAGGTTTTGTGCTTGTGGTTCCCAACCCGAGTGGAACAAGCCCACCATCAAGTCAGGATGCTCTTTATCTTTGATAAGGTTTACCCATTTTTCGGCAGCGGCTTCGAGTTGCTCGAAGCGTAATCCAGGACGCAATCTGTCTGGTACCCAAGTGACTACATAGGGAGTCAATAGACCGAGTACGGCAACCTTGAAGCCCTCGCGTTCTATAACGATATAAGGTGTGAAATAGGGCTCTCCCGTAGCTTCGTCGATGACATTGGCGGCTAAGACAGGCACCTTGGTCTCGCCATACACGCGGTCGAACACCTTGCGGCCAGCTTCAATGTCGTGGTTGCCCACGCAAGCCACATCGTAAGGGAAAAAGTTGAGTACTTGCGAAACCAGGTTAGGATGTTCAGCATCTTGGTTGGAGCAATACTGGAACGGTGTGCCTTGCATATCATCGCCATTGTCCACTAAGATGAGTCTGTTACCCAATTCATTCTTCATCTGCTTGATGAGATGTGCATCGTTTGCAAATTCATCGTAACGACCGTGAGTATCAGTGGTTTCTATAAGTGTCAGGGTGGTTTCTTTTGGGGCGCATGAAGCCATAAGCGCAGTTAGAGCAAACATAAGGGCGAGTTTTTTTGTTTTCATTGTGATGCCGGTTTTGGAGCGATAAAAGTAGGGCTTTTTCCGCCATCTGCGACAAATCGTGGATTTTTTTTGTCAAAACCGTGTAGAATACAAGAAAAATCTGTATTTTTGTGGCACAATTCCAAGACCGTTTGCGCCATGGCCGATTTGAGCATCATAGTATCCGAGATTGAGTTGAAATTGAGGAGATTGCTTGATGAAAAAAGTCGGTTAGAGACGGAAAACAAGCGGCTCGCCGAGGAAAACGAAGCGTTGGACAAGGAAAATCTGGCGTTGCGCCAATCGGTGGCGGAGTTGCAGGACAAAATAAATAAATCTACAATTGTTAACGTACTCGACAACGAGGGAGAAGTAGAAGAAGGAAGAAAGCTCATCAAAGAGTTGGTGAAAGAGATTGACCGGTGCGTTTCGATTTTGAATAGTAAGGAATAACTCAGATACTTGAAAGTCAGCGAGATGGATGAGATTACAATCAATATCAATCTGTTGGATAGACCCTACCGCCTGTCGGTGGCTCGCGCTGACGAAGAAAAAGTCCGCAAGGCCGGAAACCTCATCAATGAGAGGATAAAGTATTATTCGAAGCATTATGCCTACAAGGATGTTCAGGATTTGCTTTCGATGACCGCCTTGCAGTTTGCCACATCGGTGGTGAAGATGGATACTGAACTGACCTATCGCAATCAGAATCTGGAGCGCAAGCTGGAAGATTTGAACAACCTATTGAGCGAACAATCATAGTTTCACGCCAATCCGTGGAATTGTTCTTTGAAGATCTGGAACTGCCTGTTCAGCGCATTTGGTAAACTCAACACTATCAACACATCAATCGGTCTACTCGCGCTCTGTAAAAACAGGCCTCATTCCCTTCGGGGAAGTACCTTCTGGTGCCGGTGGACGTTTGCGCAACGCGGTGGCCACAAGCGTATCTATTGGGGTTTACGCATATCCCAACGGACAGGCAGTTTCTCTTGTTTCCTCCTCTTTTTTCGAGTAAAAACAGAGTTTAAAATGTTATTACTCACCATTACACCGATTATCATCGCCGCAATTGTTGCCTTAGTCGTGGGGCTTGCGGTGGGTTATTTCATCACGTCAACCCTGCTGAAGAAGGCAGTAACCAAAGAAGAAACTGCCTTGCTCGAAGAAGCCAAGGAAAAAGCTGAAGTCATCAAGAAGGAACGCATTTTGCAGGCCAAGGAGAAGTTCCTGCAAATGAAGGATGAACACGAAAAGGCTTGCGAAGAACGCAACCGCGCCGCCCAGAAGGTGGAACAGAAGGCTAACCAACTGAAACAAGATGCCAGCCAGAAGATGGATGAGGCACAACGCAAGGCCAAAGAGGTGCAAGCTGCCCAACAGAAACTGGAAAGCCAAATCGAGAACTTCAACAAGAAAAAGGCTGATCTCGACCGCATCTACAGCGAAGAATCGAAGAAATTGGAGACCATCTCGGGCCTGTCGGCCAAGGAAGCAAAAGAGCAACTCATCGAACTGATCAAGGAAGACGCTCAGGCCGATGCAATGGTCTACGTGAAGGAAGTCACCGAAGAGGCTAAGATGAGTGCTGCACAAACGGCCAAGAAGATTGTACTGGAGACCATCCAACGTACAGCTTCGGAAACGGCTATCGAGAACACTGTCAGCGTGTTCAATATTGAAAACGATGAGATTAAGGGTCGCATCATCGGTCGTGAGGGACGTAACATCCGCACCCTTGAGTCGCTCACGGGGGTCGAAATCATCATCGATGACAGCCCTGATGCCATTCTTATTTCTGGTTTTGACCCGATTCGCCGCGAAATCGCACGTCTCTCCTTGCAGAAGCTTGTCGTTGACGGCCGCATTCACCCCGCCCGCATCGAGGAGGTGGTTCACAAGGTGGAAAAGCAAGTGGATCAGGAGATTATGGAAACTGGTAAGCGTACCACTATCGACCTCGGTATCCATAACCTCAATCCTGAGTTGATCAAGATGATTGGCCGTATGAAGTATCGTACCAGCTATGGCCAAAACTTGCTGCAGCACTCCATTGAGACCGCCAAGCTCTGCGCTACTATGGCTGCAGAACTCGGCCTCAACGTGAAAGCTGCCAAGCGTGCCGGTCTCTTGCACGACATCGGTAAAGTGGCAGAAAATGAGGAGGAACTGCCGCACGCTATCTTGGGTATGAAGGTCGCCGAGCGTCTGAAGGAGAAGCCAGACATCTGCAACGCCATTGGTGCCCACCACGAGGAAATCGAAATGGATAACCTGATTTCGCCCATCGTGCAGGTGTGCGACGCCATCTCAGGTGCCCGTCCGGGTGCCCGCCGCGAGGTGGTGGAGGCCTATATCCAGCGTCTCAACAAGTTGGAGGAAATGGCTATGAGCTATCCGGGTGTGGTGAAGACCTACGCTATCCAGGCTGGCCGCGAGTTGCGCGTCATTGTGGGTGCCGACAAGGTGACCGACCAAGACGCCGACCGCATCGCCTACGACCTCTCAAAGCAAATCCAGACCGAGATGACCTATCCGGGTCAGATTAAGATTACGGTGATCCGTGAAACTAGAGCTGTCAGCTACGCTAAGTAACGATGGCCTATGGCTAATGGCTAATGGCCTGCTTCATCAGGGGCGTGAGTTGCACCCTCAAAGTTGAAGCAGGCCATAGGCTATAGGCCATAAGCCATAGTCAAAAACAAAACCATGATTAGAGAAGAAGTCGTATTCGGTCCCATTCTTAGCCGCCGTTTAGGCAGCTCCTTAGGCATTAATTTACTCCCTGAAAAAGGCAAGATATGCACTTTCGACTGCATCTATTGCGAGTGCGGGTGGAACAAGGATGGGCGCAACGACACTCAACTGCCATCGGCTGAAAAGGTTCGCAAAGCATTGGAAACCAAGCTGCAACAATGTTTGACGGTTCAAGCCCCCATCGACTCCATCACCTTCAGCGGCGACGGTGAACCTACTATCAACCCTGAGTTTCCGCAGATTATTGACGACACGATAGCTTTGCGCGACAAGTATTATCCTCAATCCAAGATTACGGTGCTGTCGAACGCCACGATGGTGCATAAGCCCGAGGTTTTCAACGCTTTGCGCAAGGTCGACAACCCCACGATGAAAATCGATGCCCCGACCAACGAGTTGATTGAAAAGATTAATCACCCTTTGCCAGGATACGACATCCACCGTGTTGTGGAGGCTTTGAAACAGTTCAACGGCAATTTCATTTTGCAGACTATGTTCTTGAAAAGCAAGGATTTCGACTCTTCAAGTCCCGAAGTACTGAATGGTTGGATGGACATCGTACGCCTTTTGAAACCGCGAGAAATCATGGTTTACACTATCGCCCGTCCCACTCCTGAGGAAGGTTTGCAAAAGTTCACGGTAGAGGAGATGAGGAATTTGGTGCAGCCGCTGATTGAGGAAGGGTTTGTGATACAGATTAAAGGGTAAGCTTATTCCTTTCCCACATTCATCCTGCCCATCAACCTGAGCCAAGGCGAGAGGAAAGCAAACAGGAAATCATAGGCAATCAGTCCAGGGAGCAATCCCTTTTCACCCAAACGCTTCGAAGCCTTGTGGTAGATAATGAGTTGGGAACCAAAGCGAAGCAGGAAGAAAAACACCAAAATCGGGATGTAGAATGCTTCGCCTCCCGTGATGGTGAAGGCGGGTCTGGCGCAAAGGGCAATCAAAGCGATAAAGGATACATAGAACAGGCACTGCGAGCCGTAAAACAGACTCAGCATCAGCCGGGAACGTCCGTCGTATTTTGAGACGGTGGAGTAGCGGCTGCTCTTCTGCCGCATCCAGAGTTTGAAGCTGCTGGTGGGGGTGGTGAGGATGGTATCTTCGGCATCAATCAGCACCTCAGTGTTCTTCTTGGTGGCCGCCTTGTTGATGAATAAGTCATCTTCGCCTACCGAAGTAGTGTAATGCGAAATGAAGCCTTGGCTTCTGTAAAACAGTTCTTTACGATAGGAAAGGTTCTTGCCGATGCCCATATAAGGATGACGGTTCAAGGCAGCTGAGAGGTAGAGCAGGGCATTTTGCAAGGCATCGAAACGCATGATGCGGTTCAGGCTGCTTTTTTTCTGCACGTATGGGCTATAGCCGATGACGATTTCGGTCGAGTTGTTGTAGCGGTTCACCACACTACGCAGCCACTGGTCGTTGACGGGCATACAGTTGCAGTCGGTGAGGACAATGAGGTCGTTTTGCGCCGACTTGATGCCCATAGAGAGCGGGAACTTCTTGCCATTGAAGAAGTTAAGATGCTGCTTGAGCTGCACGGGCTTCACACGGGTCTCTTTGCGTTCAAGGTCTTTGAGGTACTCCTCGGTTTCATCATCAGAGCAGTCGTTCACCACAACAAGCTCAAAATCAGGGTAATCTTGCCGGAGCAATGCGGGAATCAATTCGACAAGGTATTCGTAGGCGTCACGGGCGCAAATCACGATGGATACGGGCTCCAGTTCCTCATCGAGTTTCGGGCGCGCGTTCCTCTTGTAGAAGGCTACTTTCGAGAAAAAGCCCCAATGATAAAACAATTGGATGACAAGGCAAATGCCAAAGACGATTAAAACAATGAAACTGATACGGTTAAAGAAAAATTCGATATGCACGTTGTTCAATTTTTATTGAGTGCAAAGATAATAAAAATGTTGCAAAAAAAAGTCGTATTTTTGCACAAAATTACAACGATGAAATTCACTATTGCAGCTAACGACCCGAAAAGCAATGCCCGTGCAGGTGTCCTGAACACCGACCATGGTCCGATTGAGACCCCGATATTTATGCCGGTAGGCACGGCAGGTACGGTGAAGGCCTGCCACTTGCGCGATGTGCGTGATGAGGTGAAGGCGCAAATCATCTTGGGCAACACCTATCATTTGTATCTGCGTCCAGGCTTGGATGTGCTTGAAACTGCGGGAGGATTGCACAAGTTCAATGGCTGGGATCGGCCCATCTTGACGGATAGCGGTGGTTTTCAGGTGTTTTCGCTGACGGGCATCCGTAAGATGAAAGAGGAAGGAGTGACCTTCCAGTCGCACATCGACGGCTCGCGGCATTTGTTTACGCCAGAGCGTGTGATGGACATACAACGCAGTATCGGTGCCGACGTTATGATGGCCTTCGATGAATGCACGCCTGGTACGGCAGACTACAAGTATGCCAAGCCCTCGATGGAGCGCACCCACCGCTGGCTCGACCGTTGCATCGAGCAGTTTAATGCTACAGAGCCTAAATATGGCTATGAGCAGGCGTTGTTCCCCATCGTGCAGGGTTGCGTCTACCGCGATTTGCGCGAGGAGTCGGCGGAATACATCGCCTCGAAGAATGCTGATGGCAATGCTATCGGCGGATTGGCCGTGGGTGAACCGACGGAAAAGATGTATGAGATGATCGAGTTGGTGAACACCATTTTGCCTAAGGACAAGCCACGTTATCTGATGGGTGTAGGCACACCGGCCAACATCCTTGAGGGCATCTCGCGTGGTGTGGATATGTTCGACTGCGTCATGCCGACGCGCAACGGACGTAACGGTATGATTTTCACATCCGAAGGCATCATTAACCTGAAAAACGAGAAGTGGAAGCTGGACTTCTCACCTGTCGATCCCAGCGGTGAAACTTTCGTTGATGCACAATATACGAGGGCTTATCTCCGTCATTTGTTCGTTGCAGGCGAGATTCTCGGTCCCATGATTGCCAGTTTGCACAACATCGGCTTCTACCTTTGGCTGGTGCGAGAGGCCCGAAAGCACATCATCGCGGGCGACTTCGCTGAATGGCGCGACGTGATGCTGCAAAAAGTGACAAGGAGGCTATAGCCACACAGGGTCCCTGAGTCCTGAGCTGGTCGAAGGGTCGAAGGGCCCGTAAATTACTATTGAATGAGAAAAATAGACGCATATATCTTCAAGAAGTATCTTGGCACTTTCTTTTTTGCCATCTCGATGCTGATTTTGGTCGTCATCATCTTCGACATATCAGAAAACATCGACAGTTTCCTGAAACACAATGCGCCATGGCAACGGGTGGTGGTCGACTACTACATCATGTCGATACCATATTATATCAACCTGTTCATCCATTTGTTCGCCTTCATCGCCGTGGTGTTTTTTACCTCAAAGATGGCTGCTCGCACCGAAATTGTAGCCATCTTGAGTAGCGGCATCAGCTTTTGGCGCTTTCTCGTTCCCTATATGTTTGCGGCGATTTGCATTGCCGTAATGTCGTTATACTTTGGTAACTTCTTGATTCCCAAGACAAACGAAATTCGACGACAATTCAAGGACGAGTACATGGAGAAGCTGAGCCAAAGTGCGGGGCGCAACGTACACGTGCAGATTGAAAAGGATGAGTTCGTGTATGTGGAGAGCTTTAGCATTGCTAAGCAAATTGGATACAAGTTTTCTTGGGAGAGGTATGATGGTAGTGAGTTGAAATACAAGGTGATGTCGGATATGCTCTATCACGATACGGTGGCATTGAATAGTTGGAAAATAGACCCGTATGCCATCCGGAATATTGATGGGAAAGAGGAAAACCTGTTGAAAGGCCGTAATCTCGACACCCTACTCAATTTATATCCGAACGACCTCTATATGATGAAGGAAGACTTCGAGGAGATGAACTTTTTCGAGTTGCGCGACCACATCCAAGGCATGAAGGAGAAAGGCTCGGAAGGCGTGAAGGCTTATCAGGTGGAGATGCACACCCGAATGTCGGCGCCTGCAGCCGTGCTCATCTTGACGCTTATCGGAGCGGCTTTGTCGAGCCGAAAAATAAGGGGAGGCATCGGCATGCATCTGGGCATCGGCATCACTATTGCTTTCGCTTACATCCTTTTCATGCAGATTTCCAAGTCGTTTGCCATCTCAGGCAGCTTGTCACCCTTCCTCGCCGCTTGGATTCCCAATTTCATCTTTTGTGTGCTGGGTATCTATTTACTAATAAAAGCACCAAAATAAGTTGAAAATCAATAGGTTGTTATTTTTCTGCAAAAAATTGGCCTCCTTTTGCCGACTTTTCTTTATTTTAGCCCCTTCTTATCACCCTAAAACAAGAGTATTATGCATATTGCAGTAGCTGGCAACATAGGCTCGGGCAAGACCACTCTGACGGGACTCTTGGCCAAGCATTTCAACTGGAAGCCTCATTATGAAGAGGTGGAACATAATCCTTATCTCGACAGTTTCTACGAGGACATGCAACGTTGGTCGTTCAACATCCAAATATTCTTCCTCAACAGCCGCTTCCGTCAGGTAATGGACATCCGCAACAGCGGCGAGGATGTCATCCAGGACCGCACCATCTATGAGGATGCCCATATCTTTGCGGCCAACCTTTATTCCATGGGCTTGATGGAAACCCGTGATTTCGAGAATTATCAGTCGCTCTTCGAGTTGATGACCAAGTTCCTACAACCGCCCGATTTGCTGATTTACCTTCGTGCCTCGGTGCCTACCCTGATCAGGCATATCGCCAAGCGCAACCGTGAGTTTGAGCAATCCATCAGCATCAGCTACTTGACCAACCTCAATGAGCGGTACGAACAGTGGATAAATGGCTACAAAGACGGCAAACTTCTCATCATCGACACTGACAACCTTGAGCTTGAGAACCCCGAAGATCTCAGCACAGTGGTCGACCGTATCGAAGCCTCGTTGAATGGATTGTTTTGAATATGAAAGTAGTAGGAATCATACCCTCACGTTACGCCTCGACGCGTTTTCCAAGCAAGCCTTTACAAATGATTAAAGGGAAGACGATGATCCAACGTGTTTGGGAACAGGCTTGGAAATCGAAATTGGACGCTGTCGTAGTGGCCACCGATGACATGCGCATCGCCGATGAAGCTTTGAAGTTCGGTGGTCAATATGTGCTGACAGACCCTAACCATCGTAGTGGCACCGATCGTTGCCGCGAAGCATTATATATGCTTCAAGACCAATACGATGCTGTGGTTAATATTCAAGGGGATGAACCTTTCATTGACCCAGCACAAATCAACCAAGTCATTGAGTTGATTGGCCGTGACGATACTCAGTTGGCATCCTTGGCAAAACGTATTGAGGACGAGGACGAGCTTTTTAGTCCCAACGTGGTGAAAGTGGTGATGGACAAGCAAGGTAATGCCTTGTATTTCAGTCGTAACCCCATACCTTTCATGCGCAATTTGGATCATGACAAATGGCTGCAAAAGGGTGAATTCTACAAGCATATCGGTCTCTATGCCTACAAGACTGAAATCTTGTGCCAAATCGCTGAGATGCAGGCTACTACGCTAGAAATGGCTGAGTCGCTGGAGCAATTGCGTTGGTTGGAAAACGGCTTACGCATCCGTATGGGCATCACGCAACTCGAAAGTATATCTATCGACACGCAAGAAGACCTTGAAAAAGCCTTGCAATTCGCTCAGAATCAACTTGTAGGGTAAGATGATTTCGATAGCAGAAGCCATATCAGACCTTTTGTTTGTCCGTGACACTGTGGTGGTGCCTGGCTTGGGTGCTTTTGTGAAGAAGACAACCTCGGCCAAGGTGAACCCTGTGGCGAACTTTTTCACCATGCCCAATTGCGACATCGTTTTTGATGCCAATTTACGTGAAGATAATGATTTGATTGTCAATTATATATCGGATAAAGACAGAATCTCAAAAAGCGAGGCAAAGACGCATTTGGTGCTGTTTGTTTCCGATTGCTTCAATAAGATGAAGCAAGGGAAGAAATTGGTGTTGGATCATATCGGCACACTGCGTTTTGATTATGACAACAACCTTGTGTTCGAACAGGATAAGTCGGTGAATTACAACGCCGATGCTTTCGGATTGTGCGACTTTTACCCGGAGCCGGTGGTTTGTTCGAAGTCGAAGGATGAAATCAAGGCGGAGATTGAACAACAAAACAAGGAAAAGAATACGCTCGTTACGGTGGACGAAAAGGCTGTGCATCAGGAAGAAGAGAAATCGCACCGTTACGGCTGGTTGTGGGTTTTGTTGGGACTCTTGATAGCTGCAGGTGTTCTCTATGGTTTGCATGAGTTCGACACCATCCGATTCCCATGGGAGGAAGCGCAACGTGGGCCAATGAGCGCGCCTGGTACCTACAAGTTGCCTTTCTATGAGAAGAAATGGGAATGGAAAGAGCCTGTGCGAGAGGCTAATATCTGGATTGTTGCAGGAATCTATGGACATGAGGAGGATGCCGCTCGTTTGGTCAATTCATTGCATAAGAAAGGCTTTAGTGCTGCCTTCCATGAGTTGCGAGGGGACAAGTGGTATGTGTCGTTCGGTCGTTATGCCACTGATGAGGAAGCCACGGCTGCGCTTCGCGAAATCAGAGCCAACACGGAATATAAGGCGTGGATACTTAAATAGTCCTTTACTTTATGTTTGATCCCAAAACGAACCGTTACCCGTATCCCGAAAAAACAGACCAGCACTATCTTGAGATTCATAAGGATCGTGGTATTGTTTTCGATGAATCCTATCCTTATATAGATAAGTCCAGCTTGTTCAGATTCAAGCAGGGTGTGGCTCGAATCATACTGAACGTGATTATTTTTCCGATGACGAAGATTCGCCTGGGACTGAAGGTTGAAGGACGCGAAAACCTGAAAAAGCACAAAGACGTTCTTGATAATGGCGTGGTTTCCGTTTGCAATCACGTTCACCTATGGGATTATTTCGCAGTCCTGAAAGCACTCCGCCCCTATAAACCGAACGTTTTGGTATGGGAGAGGAACGTCAACGGCGAGGACGGTGTGAGCATACGTTTGGTAGGCGGGATTCCCATCCCTGAAAACAATGCCGATGGTCAGGAGGCTTGCCTTCAGGCCCTTGACAAGTTCCTCTCAGAGCACGGCTGGCTTCACATCTATGCTGAGGGTAGCATGTGGGAATACTATGCTCCGATTCGCCCTTTCAAGCGTGGCGCTGCTTTCATCGCTGTCCGGAACGACAAGCCTGTCATCCCTATGGGGTTTTCTTACCGCGAACCTGGTTGGGTCAGAAAGCATGTCTTTCACCAGATCGCATTGTTTACCCTTCATATCGGCAAGCCTATCTATCCGGATAAGACCCTCAAATCCAGGGAGCGCGTGAATGATCTCACAGTTCGCGCCAATAGAGCTGTCTGCGCCCTCGTCGGTATCAAACCTGACGAGAACCTATATGAGCCTGTGTTTGATGATTCCAAGCGCATCGACTATTATTAAAATAATTCCTTATATTTGCACTCTCAAATCATCATATAATCCTCTGCGTCAGAAAAAAGGAATTATGTCAAAGAAAAACAAACTGGAACGATTTGCCGAGAACAAGACCTTCCCGAACTTGTTCGAATACAGCTATGAGCGTATCATGAGCGAGGGCTTCCCGCTGCAAGGGAAGTGGCATGTCGACTTCTTTCACAACGACAGCCCCATCGTGTTGGAGTTGGGTTGTGGCAAGGGTGAGTACACCGTGGGCTTGGCGCGTGCCCATTGCGACATTAATTATATAGGTGTTGACATCAAAGGTGCCCGTATTTGGCGCGGCCTGAAGCAGTCAAACGAGGAAGGCCTGAAGAACGTGGCGTTTCTTCGTGCCCGCATCGACCAGATTGAGCATTTCTTCGCTAAGGATGAAGTCGCAGAGATTTGGGTCACCTTCCCCGACCCGCATCCTGGTGAAGGTGAGCGCAATGCGCGCCATCGTCTCACTTCGCCGGAGTTCCTCGACCGTTATCGCAAGATTGTCAGTCCCGACGGCATCCTCAACCTCAAGACCGACAGCCCCATCATGTATGAGTTCACTCTCCACGACGTGGTGGAGAAACAAGGATTGCCGTTACTCTATGCCACCGATGACCTCTATGCCAATGACGACAACCTTGAGGTGAAAACCATCCGCACCTTCTACGAGCAGATGTGGCTTGATCAAGGTTTGACCATCAAATACATCCGATTTAGAATAAATGCTGAATGCTGAATACGGAATTTTGAATCTTTAAATTTTGAATCTTTAAATTTTAAAACAAACGAATATGTATACAGAAGATCATAAACTTTACATCGCACATTGCGACAACGGCCCCATCTACATGATTGGCAAGATGGCCAACCGTCATGGTATGATTGCAGGCGCCACGGGTACGGGTAAGACTGTCACCCTGCAAGTACTTGCCGAAACTTTCTGCGAGGCTGGCGTGCCTTGCTTCATGGCCGACATGAAAGGCGACCTATCGGGCATCAGCCAGCCTGGTCAGATGAGCAGCTTCATTGAGAAGCGTTGCCCCGAATTCGGCATCGAGAACCCGCAGTTCCACGGCTGCCCGACACGTTTCTTCGACGTGTATGGTGAACAGGGACACCCGCTAAGAGCGACCATTTCTGACATGGGACCTCAACTGTTGGCCCGATTGCTCGATCTCAACGAAACCCAAACTGGCATCCTCAACATCGTCTTCAAGATTGCCGACGACCAAGGTCTGTTGCTCATCGACATGAAGGACTTGCGGATGATGCTCGACTATGTGGCGAAGAACGCCAGGGAGTTCACCACAACCTATGGAACGGTGTCGTCGGTGAGCGTGGGCGCCATCCAGCGTGCGTTGTTGGCTTTGGAGGCAGAAGGCGGCGAGATCTTCTTCGGCGAGCCTTCGTTTAATGCGTTGGACTTCCTCCAAACCGAAGGCGGTCGCGGCATTATGAACGTGCTGGCTGCTGACAAGCTGATGCTTAACCCCAAGCTCTATTCCACCTTCCTGCTGTGGCTGCTGAGCGAACTCTACACCCAACTGCCCGAAGTCGGCGACCTCGAGCTGCCCAAGCTGATATTCTTCTTCGACGAGGCCCATATGTTGTTCAAGGACACCTCTAAGGCGTTGATTGACAAGATTGAACAGGTCATCCGTCTGGTGCGCTCCAAGGGCGTAGGTGTCTATTTTGTAACCCAAAGCCCGAGTGATATTCCAGAAATCATTGCTGGACAGCTGGGTAACCGCGTTTTGCATGGACTGAGGGCCTATACCCCAAAAGACCAGAAGACCGTCAAGGCGGCTGCACAGACCTTCCGCACCAATCCTACCTTCGATACCGAAGCTGCCATCCTCGAACTCGGCACAGGCGAGGCTTTGGTCTCCTTCTTGGACGAGAAGGGTGCACCTTGTGTCGTCGAACGTGCCAAGATCCTCTTCCCGTTGAGCCAAATCGGAGCCATCACCGAAGGACAGCGTACAGCTTTGATCCGCAACTCGCGCCTCTATGGCATCTACGACAAGAGCTTCGACCGAGAAAGTGCCTACGAACTTCTCATCGAGCAGCAGAAGCAGGAAGAAAAACGCCTGCAACGTGAAGCTGAGGAAGAAGAGAAGCGCAAGGCCAAGGAAGCCAAGGAAAGGGAACGCTCAAAGAGTTCCAGCTCCAGAAGTACCAGCACCAAAAAGAAGAAGTCGACGGCAGGCAAGGCGTTGGAGAAGACCATCAACACCACGGCCACGACCTTCGGACGGAAGCTGGGCAACCAGATTTTCCGCTCGATTTTGGGTGGGATATTCAAAAAGTGAGGTGACGGGAGGTGGTTTATTCGCCGCGTCTCTACTCAGTTTCGCACAACCCATCGGGATGGTCCTTTATTCGCGAAATATGAACACATTTATCTTTACAAATAATTATGTTGTTGTAACATAATGTTTATGAAGCATAATTTAAAGTTGCCGAAAACAGAACCGATGATATATTTCAGAGTTGCTTCAAAATGAAAATTATTCAGCAATTATTACTGCGTATAAAAAAACATGTATCTTTGCAGAAAATTATGTTGATAAAACATAATGTTTCTAAAGCATAATAATTATGGAGTTCGTTGATAGAAAAAGGGAAACGGAGCGTCTTACACAGTTATTGAATGGCGGCAGCCCTTGTCTTGTCATCATCAGAGGAAGAAGACGGTTGGGAAAATCGACATTGATTAAACATGTTTTGACTGACGATGACATTTATTATGAGGCTGACAAAACGGATGCCTCAAATCAGCGTGATTTGCTCGCAAGTGTCGCTTCTCATGTTTTCCCCGATTTTGATTCGGTTCATTATCCTACTTGGGAAGCCCTCTTTATGGCTATCAACTACAGGGTTAAGGATAAAATTACCCTTTGTTTGGACGAGTTTCCGTATTTGGCAAAAGTTAGTCCTGAACTGCCTTCGGTGATACAGAAACTGCTGGATGACGGCAAATTGAAATATAACCTTATTCTTTGCGGGTCGTCACAAACCATGATGTATGACCTTCTTTATGACGAGGCCTCTCCATTGTATGGCCATTCAGACTCGGATTTTAAGTTGAATCCGATAAGGTTGCCTTATCTTGGGGAAGCACTTCATCTGGATGCGGTTGAGACTATTGAGGAGTATGCCTTATGGGGTGGTGTGCCACGTTACTGGGTCTTGCGTGAGAAAAGTGGTGACAAGGACAAGGCTTTGAGAGACAATGTGTTGTCGTCACAAGGCATTCTTTATGAAGAACCGCAAAGGCTTTTCAACGATGATGTGAATGATATTGTGAAAATATCAACGATTATGTCGATTATCGGGAAAGGGGCGACAAGGCTAAAGGAAATCGCTACACGATGCGAGGAGCCTGCCACCAATCTTTCACGTCCTATAGGAAAGCTTATCGATTTGGGATATATTGAACGCGATATTCCTTTTGGAGAGTCCATAAAAAGCACAAAACGAAGCCTATATAGAATTGCCGACCCGTTTTTGAGTTTTCATTTTCGTTTTGTGGCTCCCATGAGGTCTTTTATCGAGTTGGAACGATATGCGCCTGTTGACGCTGTTTTGAAAGAGCAGATGCCAGGCCATATTGGTGGATGGTGGGAAAGGATATGTCGTGATGCTGTGAAGGGCAATGTCATTGATGGCGTTACGTTTGGTGAGGCGCGCCGATGGTGGGGTAGCGTCATGATAGACGGCAAGCCTCAAAATGTTGAACTTGACATAGTTGCTGAGTCAATGGACAAAAAAAACATTCTTATTGGTGAATGCAAGTGGACCACTTTGGAAAATGCGCGACTTATTACGGAGAAACTGAAAAAAATAGCAAAGCATTTACACTTTACCCAAGAGAAAAATGTGGTGATTAAACTTTTCCTGAAAAACAATCCTGAAGAACCACAAGGGAATCATTTGCTTCCCGAAGATGTTGTCAAGCTGTACTAGTCATTCCCAATCTCTTTCAGCATCGGCACGAACTTGAAGTCGCCGAATTCCTCTTTTTTTAGCGTCCCGTCCTCCATTTTGATGACTTTCAGCATGGTCTGTCCATCGCCTTCGGCGTTATCCATTGGGATGACCATGATGCCGCCTGGCTTCATCTGTTGGACAAGCACATCGGGGATGCTCGGCGCACCTGCCGTGATGATAATGCGGTCGAAAGGCTGGTAGGTCGGCAAGCCTTCGTAGCCGTCGCCCAAAAAGACCTTGACTCTAAACGACAGCTGTTCAAGGATTTCCTTGGTCTTGAAGAAGAGGTTGCGCTGTCGCTCGATGCTGAACACCTTGGCACCCATTGCCGCCAACACGCAGGCCTGATAGCCTGATCCCGTCCCGATTTCAAGCACTTTCATGCCTTTTTCCACTTGTAGCAGTTGGGTTTGGAAGGCGACGGTATGCGGCTGCGAGATGGTCTGTCCCGAGCCGATAGGGAAGGCTTGGTCCTGGTAGGCAAGTTCGACGAAAGAGGAGTCGAGGAACACGTGGCGAGGCACCTCGTTGATGGCCGAAAGCACAGCCTCATTGGTGATGCCTTTGGTGCGCAGTTGGTCGACAAGTTGCTGGCGCAGTCCTTTGTGACGGTAGTTATCTTCTAAGTTGGTGGTCATAATTCGGGTGGGTCGGCCCTTCGACCCTTCGACAAGCTCAGGGCTCAGGGGCCTCGGTTTTTCTGTTTTGCGGCGCGAAATTACGTCAAACCAAAGGATAAAAAAACTATTTTTGCGGAAATTTTTTTCAAATGCTGAAAATCGGTGTTTTAGGTGCAGGGCATTTGGGCAAAATCCACCTGAACTGCATCAAACAGATAGAGAAATACGATTTGGTTGGGTTTTATGACCCTGCCGGTGAGACAGCGCGGCAAGTGGAAGCCGAGATGAATCTGAAATGCTTCGATTCCATCGATGCGCTGATCGATGCCGTGGATGTGGTCGACATCGTCACGCCTACTATCCGCCACTTCGAGTGTGCCTCCAAAGCCTTACAGAAACGCAAACACGTCTTCATCGAGAAACCCATCGTGGCCACGCCTGACGAGGCCAATGCCTTGAAGAAGTTGGCCGACGAAGCTGGTGTCAAGGTGCAGGTGGGGCATGTGGAACGCTTCAATCCGGCCTTTGTTGCTGCCGAGCCCTTTATTAACAATCCGCTCTTCATCGAGGCGCATCGCTTGGCGTTGTTCAATCCGCGTGGCACCGACGTGCCCGTCGTGCTCGACTTGATGGTGCATGACCTTGACATTCTGCTTACTATTGTCAAGTCGCCTGTGGCCCACATCAGCGCCAGCGGCGTGAGCATCGTCAGCCCGACCCCTGACATCACCAATGTGCGCATCGAGTTCGAAAACGGCACGGTGGCCAACCTCACTGCTTCACGCCTGTCGATGAAGAACATGCGCAAGACCCGCATCTTCCAAAAAGGAGCTTACATCACGGTAGATTTCTTGGACAAGGTGGCTGAGATTTTCCGCATTAAAGACGAAGTGGACGAGACCAACCCATTGTCGGCAACCATCACCTTGGGTGACGGCACCGAAAAGCAAATCACCTTTGAGCGACCCGAAATCCATCCCATCAACGCCATCAAGACGGAGCTGGAGAGCTTCTATGACGCTATCATTCACAACACTACACCTGCCGTCACCATCGACGACGGCATCAACGTCCTGAAACTGGCCTACCGCATCTTGGCCGCTGTGAATGAAGCCATCTCCAAGGTGCAGAAATAAAAACCGTTTGAAACAATATTCATGAAGCCCCATCGTTACCTTATCAAATATAGTTCTATGACAAGGAATTCTATCTTTTCTGTCATGCTGGGTCTCCTTTTCCTAGCCATGACAGCCTCTTCGTGCAATAAGTTTGAAGGCTCGCAGACGGTGCCTTCCTACATTCATATCGAGTCCATCGACGTGGACACCCTTACGGATTATTTCGTTTATGGCGCCACGACACATAAAATCACTGACGCTTGGGTGTATATCGACGACAATCCCATCGGCTGCTTCGAGCTTCCGAGCACGTTTCCTGTTTTGAAGAAGGGTCCGCACAAGGTGTCCGTCTATGGTGGTATCAAGGTGAACGGCATATCGGCTTCACGCGACAGGTATCCGTTCTATATGCCCCGTATCTATCAAAATGTGAATCTGGTTGAGGACAGCATTGTCAACTTGAGTCCATCGCTGAGCTATTATCCCGTTGGCGAGGGTGTCAGCGTGGCCTGGATGGAGGACTTCGAGAATACCAACTCCTTGTTACCCGATGACAGCAGCGACACGAGTCTAGTGCGTTTCACCGGAGATGGGGCTTGGCATTCGGCCAACTCATTCTTCTCTGGAAAAGTGGAACTGCCGCCTGATACGATGGATTTCACCGTTTTTACCGCTGACGAGTTCGACTTCTATAAAGGTACTTATGGCGTATATTGCCTGTTGGAGATGGACTACTGCTGCAACGACACCTTCTTTGTTGGCGTTCAGTATTTTGAAAACTATCAGCTGACCGAGATGCCTTTGGTGAAGGTGACGCCTACCGACAAACAACACGATAGGCCGCAACGTTGGAACAAGATTTACATCAACATCGGCCCCATGATGAACAACAATATCAATTCCAACTATTTCAAGCTCTACCTCACTTCCGACTTGACCACCGAGCAAGATATTCTCTATGGGTATGTATACCATCCCATCGATGAGCCACGTTATTATTATTTCGATAATCTGAAACTGCTTTATCGTAACCTAAGTCAATGAACAAGAAGAGATTGGCATCGCTTTATTTTGTCGTCGATTGGTTGGCTTCCATTCTGGCGTGGACGTTGTTTTACTTCTTCCGCAAGGCGCATGAAGACCTCTACATCAACTATTGGGACCGCATCACGCATTCGTTTACAACGCCCAGTTTCTGGTTGGGTGTGGCCATCATTCCCATTTGCTGGCTCATTCTCCATGCAGTGACAGGTGCCTACGAGAAGGTCTACCAAAAGTCGAGGCTGAAAGAGTTGGGGCAGACGTTTTTCATCACACTGATAGGTGTCATCGTCCTTTTCTTTGTGGTCATCCTTGACGATGAGGTAGCTTCATACAAGTCTTATTATCAATCTTTTATAGCGTTATTCACCCTTCAATTTGTCATCACTTACATTCCGCGAGTCATCATCACCACCTCGGTGATTTCGAGGATTCGGAGCAAGAAAATCGGGTTCAACACGCTTATTGTGGGTAGCAACGACAATGCTTGTGCCATTTTTAAGGAGATCGAAGAAGAAGTGAAACCCTCGGGTCGCCGGTTGATAGGTTTCCTCAATGTGTACGACAAAAAGGAGTATAAGCTCGCCGAGTATCTGCCACGCTTGGGCTCATACCGCGAGATCGAGCAGATTGTGAAGGAGCAAAACGTGGAAGAGGTCATCATTGCCATTGAGCGTTCTGAGGTGGAGACGATGAAGGTGCTGCTCTCAGTGGTCGACACGACCGATGCCAACGTGAAAATCATCCCCGCCATGCAGGACTTGGTCTTCGGCACTGTCAAGCAGTCGGCCATTTGGCAGGCGCCCTTGGTACAGGTTACGCCCGAACTGATGCCCGTATGGCAAAGGGTTGTGAAACGTGCTTTCGACATTGTGGCCTCGTTGCTGGCTTTGATTATTCTGTCACCGGTGTTCTTGGCCTGCGCCATCATCGTGAAGGCCACCTCAAAGGGACCAATCTTCTATGTGCAAGAGCGCATCGGGAAGGGTGGTAAGCCTTTCAATATGGCCAAGTTCCGTAGTATGAGGGTGGATGCCGAGTCGAGTGGCACGCCACAACTCTCGAGCGACGACGACCCGCGCATCACCAAGTTTGGCAAGTTTATGCGTAAGGTGCGTTTGGACGAGATTCCCCAGTTTTGGACGGTGCTGAAAGGAAAAATGTCGTTGGTGGGTTATCGCCCTGAGCGTCAGTATTACATCGATAAGATTATGGAAAAGGCACCTTATTACCGCCTGCTGCTGAAGGTGAAGCCTGGCATCACCAGCTGGGGCGAGGTGAAATACGGTTATGCCGAAAATGTCGATGAAATGGTGGAACGCCTGAAATACGATGTGCTTTACATCGAAAACGTGAGCCTTGCTCTGGATATCAAAATTTTAATTTACACGGTGTTAATCGTTATCCAAGGACGCGGAAAATAACTTCCCCTGACATGTAAGCCCCTTCCATTTGGTCTTTTCATTCGATAATTTGTCTGAAATCGTCCAACCATTTGTCTGTTTGTGGAGTGAATGTTTTTTTTTGTATTTTTGTCGCAAATTTCAAAAAATTGACGACACAAAACAATAAATCCTTGAAATACAATATATTCAATAAATTCAATCTTTAATCTTGAATTCAACAATTAAACAATTAAACGATAAACAATGGCTTCCTGTACGAGGGCGTGTATTATGGTGCCCAAAACAGCACGTTACCGCTCCAATTACAGCCTCACGAAGGCTATGCCTTCAGCAGCGTAAAGGTTAATGGTACGACTGTTGCGGTAAACGAGTTGGGATACCTCATCCCCGTTGGTAATCGGGATGTTTACATCGACGCCGAAATGACCCTTGTGGGCGATCCCGTCCATGAAATCAACTTGGAAGGTGAATGGAGGCTCTTTAGGCTCGCCATCAACAGCGGACATACTTATCAGGGAGAGACGGTGAACCTCAACGCCGACATTGATGTCAACACCATGGTGGGATCGGACGAAAACATCTGCTTCCAAGGCACTTTTGACGGCCATGGCCACACGCTGAAATTCACCGCCAGTAATACAGGAGAAGTCTGTGCTCCCTTCCGTTTTGTAAACAACGCCACGATCAAGAATCTGTGCACTACAGGCACCATCGAAACCAGCAACAAGAATGCGGCAGGCATCGTCGGAAAAGCCTTCGGCACTATGACCATCACCAACAGCCGTTCAGCGATGGAGATTACCAGCACCGTCAGCGGTGACGGCACCCATGGCGGTCTTGTGGCCGATGTCCGTGGCGGAAGCACCACCATTGAAGGCTGCATCTTTAACGGCAAATTGCTGGGGAGCAGCACACACCACTGCGGTGGATTGGTGGGTTGGACCTATAAAAATGCCACGGTGACGCTCATCAATTGCTTCTTCGCTCCCTCCGAAGTCACTGTCGGCACGAACAGCAGCAGGACCCTCGCCCGCTACGATGAGGAAAATGATGTCACCCTCAACAATTGCTTCTACTTCCAGACCTTGGGCACTGCTCAAGGCAAGTATGCCCACAGCATCACTCCTGGCGAGTTTGTCATCATTGGTTTCACAAACATAGATGAAAGCACCGTGTATGCCGTCAGCGGCATCACGACTTCCGGTTATGGTTCGGGGTTGCAATACGATGACACTATCTATGCAGGCAATGGAGAAACGGTCTATCTTGATCTGATTGGCGAAGCAACGGAAGGTTTCAACGTTATCGGCTTCAACGCAAGTAACGGTTCTCTTAGTGGCACTGATGGAGCCTACCTTCTTGTCCTTCCCGACGCTGATGTGGTCATCTCCGCCGTGTTAAGTTTGGACGGTGAGCCGATCCACGACATCAACACCGTTGACGACTGGAACCGTTTTGCCACCTCCGTCAACTACGGCTGCCACAGCTATAGCGGTGAGACCGTCAACCTCAACGCCGATCTCAGCATCGACAAGATGATAGGTAGTGATGCCAGCCATGCTTTTCTGGGTACCTTTGAAGGCAATGGACATACGTTGACCTTTGACCTCAACAGCGATGCTGACTGGTGCGCTCCCTTCGCCTATACCTACGGCGCCACCATCCAGAACCTCGCCACCACAGGCATCATCAACACTTCTGGAAGGTATGCCGGCGGTGTGGTAGGCCGCAATGGCACAGAAAACCTCACTATGACCAATGTGACCAGCGATGTCTCCATCAATTCCACTTACAACGGCGACGCCTGTCACGGTGGCTTGGTGGGTTATTCCATCAATTCCACCTTTACGGGCTGTTCCTTCACCGGTAGCCTGCTCGGCGAAAGCAGCACGGGATGCAGCGGTTTGCAAGGATGGAACACAAATACCCCTGGTTCAAGTGCCAACTTCACCAATTGTCTCTTTGCTCCAACTAATGTCACGGTCAGCCCGACGAATTCCTACACCTTTGTCAAAGGTTCGAATGGAAGTGTGGCTGACATTACCAACTGTTACTATTTCCAACCCCTCGGTACAGCCCAAGGCAAGCAGGCCCATAGTATTACGGGCAACGAGGGCATCACCGTGACTAACGCGGGCACAGCCACCGAATACACTGTTGCAGGCTTTACTAATTACGGCATGGGCGTCCTTTACCAAAACGTACTCTATGCCAGCAACGGTGATGTGGTGAGCCTCAACTTCGAACGGGAGACGGAACCCGGATTTGCCTCTGCCTACAGTGCCAGCGCAGGCACCCTCAGCGGCACGACGAATCCCTATACGCTGACCATGCCCGATGAGGATGTGGTCATCACGGCGGAAACCGTCGTAGGTGACTGGGACGGAACCGGCACCGAGGAGGATCCCTACATCATCTATACCATACAACAACTTGACCTACTTCGCAACCGTGTGCATAGTACCAATGGAGAAGCGTCAAATTACTTTAATGGCAAGTTCTTCCTGCTTGCCAACGACCTTGAATATACCTGTGAATCCGAGTGGAACGATTTGGAAAGCGAAGAGAACAACTACGCTCCCATCGGCACTGGCATTATGGTATGTTTCAAGGGTACCTTCGATGGCGGTGGCCACACCATCAGTGGTATCCGCATCTATGATGAAAACACCAATCCTTACCGAGGCGTCTTCGGTTATTTCCGCGGCACCGTCAAGAACCTCACCGTTTCGAATTTCCGTATTGTGGGCAGGGACTACGAAGGCGGAGGCGGTATCGTGGGCTACAACGACGAGGGCACCGTCAGCAACTGCCACGCTACAGCTACCGTCGCCATTCACATCTTCGAAGGCTATTCTACATCCTATTGTGGTGGCGTGGTAGGCTTCAACCGCAACAGTGGTGCCGTGGTGAATGACTGCTCCAGCGCTGCTTCTATCACCACCGTCACTAACCAGAACCATGACCACTACATTGGCGGTGTCGTGGGCAGGAACTTCCAGGGAGTCATGCACGACAATCTTGCCATCGGGGCCACAATCACACCAGGAGCCGAAGATTATTACAGTTATTTCGGTGCCATCGTTGGCGATGACTATAATGGCACATTGGAGCGCAACTACTACGCCAACTGCACTGTTAACGGCGTGGGGAACGCCACTGGGGTGGGCACCAACAACGGCGACATCACTTTGAACGACGGTGCCGTGCTTTGCCCGACCCGTCTCGTCTATGGCTATGGTAACTATGATGGACACTATGTCCTCCTTGCATCGCCTATAGGGACGGTGAATCCTTCCAACATATCCCGGATGTTTGATTTCGGCTTCGACCTCTATCGTTTCAACCAAGACGCCGATCTGGAATGGGAGAACTGGAAAAGCGAAGAATCTGAACATTATCATTTCGACCTTGAACCTGGAAGAGGCTACCTCTATGCTAACAAAGGGGATGTTTATTTGACATTCCCTGGCAGGCCTTATCACGGCAGTGGCGAAGTCACGCTTACCAAAACCACGGGTGCAGATTTTGAGGGTTGGAACCTCGTGGGCAACCCCTTCAACGAGACAGTTTACATTGCCGATGGCCGTTCCTTCTACACCATGAATCCCGAGGGTAATGAATTCATAGCCGTCTCAAATGAGAGCATCGAAGCGATGGAAGGCGTGTTCGTCGTCGCCAATGAAGATGGTGAAACCATAAACTTCACTACTACCGAACCTGCTAACAATGGCAAGGCTATGCTCGCCCTCAACCTCAGCCAAGGCAACGGCATCATCGATCGCGCCATCGTCCGCTTCAACGAAGGTGACCTGTTGCCCAAGTTCCAAATCAACAGGAACAGTACAAAGGTTTACATTTCGATGGATGGACAAGACTACGCAGTGGTACGCAGCGAAGACATGGGAGAGATGCCCGTCAGCTTCAAGGCCAAGGTGAACGGCACTTACACGCTGAGCCTCAGCAGCAAGGAAGTGGAATTCAGCTACCTGCATCTCATCGACAATCTGACTGGCAACGATGTTGACATGCTCGCCACCCCGAGCTACAGCTTCGAGGCCAAGACGACGGACTATGAGAGCCGCTTCAAGCTGGTGTTTGCCACTAATGACGGCCCTTCGACGGGCTCAGGGACCTTCGCCTTCTACAGCAATGGCAGCTGGATCATCAGCAACGAGGGTGAAGCCACCTTGCAGGTGATTGACGTCAACGGTCGTATTCTCAGTAGCGAGACCGTCAACGGCAGCGTCAGCAAGACCATCCATGCCGCTCCTAGCGTTTATGTCCTCCGCCTCATCAACGGCGACGACGTGAAGACGCAGAAGATAGTCATTGACTAACGAATGCGATTCGCATCGGACTGCCGCTTCGCGTCATTGACTCGCTTCGCATCGTCGAATCGCGATTTGCGAGGAGGAACGACGAAGCAATCCAGATTGTAAGGTATTGCCCTGGATTGCTTCACTGCGTTCGCAATGACGCGAAGCGCGTATGGGAGCAAAGCCCAGAGAGATTTCTTTCGGGAATGTCTCGCTGCAATTTGGGTTTGCGGCGAGGCTTTTCTTTTTCTGATAAAACCGAGACAAAAAATGCCTTTTTTTGAAAACTATCGTTTTATTTTGCTGGAAACAATACTTTTTATATATTTGCAGCAAAATAAAACGGTGTTTTTATGGATGTAATCATTGGCAGAGAAAAGGAAATGGACTAACCTACAATGAATACAGCGGTATATTCCAGCATGTAATTACCATCGACCAACTGTTTTAGTAGTGAAACAATTTGATAATTAGTCCTTTATATTCAAAAAGGTGGAGATAACCTTCGGATTGTCTCCACTTTCTTGTAATCTTTGATCACAGTCCTTTCAGACTATCGATGCGCATGTCGAGGTCGCGGAAGAGGGTGAGGCTGTCGAAACTGATTGGCTCTGAATAAAAATCAGTGAAATCGGGAGCTTCATTCGGGTTTTCAGTTTCCTGTTCACGTACATCGGTGAAATCCATCACCTCTTTTTCCGGTATGCCGATAGCTTCCATATTATGCAAGTTGTGGTAACGCATAGTGGCCGCCATATACGAGAGCCATGATTTCCAATAGTGGACACCCTTAAGTGTGTGCCGCATTTTCTCTGAGCGAATGCACTTTACGGGTATTGTTTTTCCCTCGTATTTCTCGGGGTGGTCTTTGATATCGCGCAAGGTTCCTTCCACTTCGGTCACCCAACCATTCCATCGCTCCTCGGTCATGTTCATTGCCGAGAAGCATTGCCCTACTTGATTGATGAACTGCACATTCCCCATGTTCTTCCAAGTCTCAAGGTTGTTGGAAAAAATATTTTCCGCAGATTTGTCGTAGGTAAGAAACAGCAAGTCGCAGGCTTGCATCACCAAGTTGTCCAACTCCTCTTTCAGGCAACAGTTCCAGTTCTTCAATGGGTTTGTTGAGCAACCATGTGGCAACACTGTCGTTGGAACCTAAATAATCTGCGATTTCTTCCAAGTTTCTGGAAAACTTCTCAATATTGCTCATCACCATCATGGCTGACAGCCGCCTGTCATCTTGCCGCTTGTGGTAATCCATGAAGAAAGCGGCTCCTAAAGTGAGGATAATGGAGATGGTGGCACCGATGAACACCAGCAACAACTGGCCGAAATAAGTTTCCACGAAACGCCTTCCTCCTTGTTCCTTTGAACGAGATGATTCGGAAATATACATGTTTATGAATTTTTAGCTGTTCTGCTCGCGTTCTGCTCGCGCCTTAAGGTAACAAGCCCTGCACAAAGGCTCGTAGCTTTCCGTTTCACCCAACACCACCAATTTGTCGCCTGCTATGGTACGGTGTGAGAACTGTGCCGGGCTACCGCAACGCACACAGATGGCGTGTACCTTGGTGACGTCCTCGGCGATGGCCATCAGCCTTGGCATGGGACCGAAAGGCTTGCCCATGAAGTCCATGTCCAAGCCCGCGATGATGACGCGCACGCCTTGGTTGGCCAATTGTTCGCACACGTTAGGCAGCTCATCGTCAAGGAATTGGGCTTCATCGATGCCGATGACATCCACGTCGTTGGCATAAAAAAGAATCTCGTTGGCACTCTCCACAGGGATGGAATGCAGGGATGTGGCATTGTGCGACACTACATCTTCCTCGCTATAGCGCGTGTCGACGCCAGGCTTGAAGATTTCCACCTTTAGTTTGGCGATTTTGGCGCGTTTCAAACGACGGATCAACTCCTCTGTCTTACCAGAAAACATGGAGCCGCAAATCACTTCAATCCAGCCTTGCGACCTATTGTGAGAATCTTTTTCAATAAACATGCGATAGGTATTTGGAATATTTGTAATTTAGCACCTCGATTTGGACTCAGCAGGTTGACGACTGCTGAGCCCGTCGAAGCATCGAAGCACAGCAAAAATAAAGATTATTCTTATATGAACGACAAATTTGAGAGCCAAAAAGAAACGTTGCTTTCTATCAAGCAAGAAATCAGCTTGTTATACCAACAAGTTAACTACCTTTTAAGAAACGAGAAACCTCTTGAACTGCTCGATTTGGACGTGTTGATGAACCGCACACACACCCTTTACGACCGGCTTTGCTCCATCAACGTGGGCGATGAAAGTCTCGACGAGGACCTCCCATTTGACGCGGAAGCTTTCTCAGGTCTTTTTGGGGGCATGATGCAGGAAGAACCTCAAGACGAATCGGAAAATGAGACTGTTTCGCAGGAAGAGGATACAGTCGCGGAGATACATCATAACGACCCCGAACCTCTGCTTGAGCTAGAGCCCGAACCTCAGCCTGTGATTGAGTTGGAACCAGAAACAGAACCTTCGCCTGAGCCTCAATTCGTACCTGAACCTGAACCCCAGCCCATATTTGAACCTGAACCAGAACCTCATTTTGAACCGGTTTTGGAAATTCCCATCGAGATGGAACCTCAACCTTCGGCTGAGGTTGTGGAGGAACCAGTTGTTGAGGCTGAACCTCAAGCTGTTGAAGAGGAGAAGGCCGAAGCTGAAGCGGAACCCAAAAAGCCTTTGGGTGACGAGTTTGGCTTCTTCTTCCGTTTCGAGGACATGCCTGAAGAGGAGAAAGCACCTGAAGAGACAAAGGAGCCTGAAGGTAAGGTCGTTCATGTGATGGAAGCCATTCCCGAAGAGGAGATTCCTGAGCGCGACCGTGTGCATGGCGATGACTTGGTGCAGGACAACCCGCTTGTGATGCCTCGTTTGGATGAGGAAATCAAGGCTGAGAAGGAAGAGATTGAGCGACAGTCGTCGGAAGGCGTGACAGGTGTCTTCGGCGAAGAAGACGATGCCGAGTTTGAATTGTCGACAGGCGAGACCTTGGGCGAGAAGATGATGGGCGAGGACAATTCCTTGGCTGCCAAACTGCAACAGACCCCTGGCCGTGACCTGAAATCAAGCATTGGAATCAACGACAAGTTCTTGTTTGTCAATGAGTTGTTTGGAGGAAGTATGGAGAAGTACACCAAATCCATCGAGAATCTCAACGACTTGAAGACCTTGAACGGCGCAATGATTTATCTCAATGAGCTGAAGATTGAACTACAGTGGAACAGCAGCAATGAGGCTTATCTGAAACTCAAGGATTTGGTTTCCCGTAAGTTTGAATAAACAGGCCATGTCGAAACTCTATCTTGTGCCCACACCGATTGGCAACCTTGAGGACATCACCTTGAGGGCTATCCGCATTTTGAAGGAAGTGGACGGCATCCTTGCCGAGGATACCCGCACATCGGGCAATTTGCTACGTCATTTGGATATCAGCAAGCCGATGACAGCCTTCCACATCCGCAACGAGCATCAGGTGGTGGAACGCATCGCCGACCGCATTCAAGCAGGGGAGACCTTGGCTTTGGTGACCGATGCGGGCACGCCCGCCATCTCCGATCCAGGTTTCCTTCTGGTGCGTGAATGCGTGAAGCGTGGTGTCGAGGTGGAGTGTTTGCCAGGCCCGACGGCTTTTGTTCCAGCACTGGTCAACTCAGGCTTGCCGGCAGAGAAATTCATCTTTGAGGGCTTCCTCCCGCATAAGAAAGGCCGTCAGACCAAGTTGCAGGCCGTGGCCAACTATCCTTACACGACCATCTTATATGAGTCGCCGTTCCGTCTGCTGAAGACTTTGCAACAGCTGGCCGAGGTGTGTGGCCCAGAGCGCAAGGTCAGCGTTTCGCGCGAGCTGACCAAGATCCATGAAGAGAACGCTCGCGGTACTTTGGCAGAGGTGATTGAACATTTCTCCAAGAAAGAAATCAAAGGCGAAATTGTCATCGTATTGGAAGGGACGACTGAACCTTCGGCCGAGTCTTTAGAGGAAGAATAAAAACAGGTAGAGACGGTGTGCACACCGTCTCTACCCATTGAATCCCAAATTGTTTTTAAGGTTAAAATGCGAACGACAACCTCACGTAATAATCCGTGATGACGTCTTGTCTTCCCCCATTAAAACCGAGGTCGGCATCAACAACATCGATGGCAGACATACCGAAGCTGAGATAAGTGCGATAGATTTTGAGACCCACGGCACCGCCTGTGTACAAACCCATGGATTGGTAGTGATGTACACCGTCTGGGTCGTTACAGGTTACCTTGCCCAAAGGTACCGAATAGCCGATGCGTCCTTCGATAAAAGGACTGATGGGTGCATCGGGCAAACTAAGCCTCAAGTTGGCATAAATGGGCAAAGTGTGGATGTAGGTTTCCTGCATATTGGAGAACAGTTGGCAGTGCTCGCCGTAACTTGAGTAGTATTCTGCACCGATACCGATGCTGGTAAGATGCCCGATTTGGTATTCCGCCATGCCACCCACACTGAAATGGTAGGGGATTTCGTGCATAAAAACGGCTCCAAAGTCGTTGGAACCAAGCTCGCCAAGAACATGGAGGCGGAATTCCCCGGCTGGACTACAGTGCCGTGGAGCATAGTCTTCACGAGGTTGTACCACTGTTCTTTGGGGATGGTGGCGATGACGTAGATGCGGTGGACGGATTTGTGCCTCAGTCGAAATTGATAACGCAAGGAGGAGGCATAGTGCAAACAAAGATTTTTTCATAGGACAGTATTTTGTTTGATGATGACCTATGAATTACAAAAACCGTACCAATAACCTATTTCTTCAACTGCCTTTGATAGGCCTTCAGCCTGGTGATGAGGCTCTTTTTCACGCCGTTGGAGGTGTAGGTGGCTCCGCTGATGGCGTCCACGTCTTTGTTGAGGGCTTCGTCAGGAGTGAGGCCGTTCCATGCTTCATAAAGGCCGCCGTTCACAACACGCTGTGCATAGACGGGTGTTTCTTTGTTCTCCAACAGAACGACATTCTTTATGCGGTTTTCCGCATCCAGAGCTATTAATAAAGGTGTGGGGCCGTTGAAGCCTTTCACGTTGTCGGAATAAGGCGAGGAGAACAAAACAATGCCCAATTTGTTGCCTTTGGCGTCTTTGACTTCGTAAAAAGCAGTGTCGATGGCCTTGGTCTTGGCGGCATCGGCGAAATAAGGCTTGACCTCAGCGACAGGGAGCTCGGGCAGTTTGGGACCGCAGTTACACAATCCCAACCCTGCGGCAAGCAAGAGTAAACCTGCGAATTTATGCGTTGTTTTCATACTTCGGTTGTTGAAATTTTCGGCAAAATTACAGAAAACATTCAACAATTCAACAATTCAACTATCAACAATTCAACAAAAACACTACCTTTGTGGCACTAAAAACTATGGATTATGTTAGTCATTGGTATTGCAGGCGGATCGGGTTCAGGTAAGACCACCGTCGTGAAAGAACTGGTCAGACAACTGCCAGACAATTCAGTTTCAGTCATTTCGCAAGATGCTTATTACTTCGACAACGGCGACAAAACGCCCGAGGAGAAGAAGCAAATCAACTTCGACCATCCCGATGCCATCGAGTGGGACTTGCTCATTGACCATCTCGACCGCCTGAAAAAAGGCGAGACCATCCCTATGCCCATTTACACCTATATCACTTGCGCCCGTTCGCAGGAGGTGATTTATGTGCATCCTACGGAGGTCATCATCGTGGAAGGCATCATGGTGCTAACCCAAGAGGAGCTTCGCAAGCGTATGGACATCAAGGTGTTTGTGGATACCGACAGCGACGAACGCTTGATGCGCATCATCCGTCGCGACATTGCCGAGCGCGGCCGTACTTGGGAGGACGTGCTGCGCCATTACCAGACTTTCGTCAAACCTATGCACCAGCAGTTCATCGAACCCACCAAGCGCAGCGCTGACATCATCTTGCCGCGTGGATCAAGTCCCGTAGTGGTCGACATCCTCGCCTCAAGGATTCGTATGCACTTGGGCAAGTAAGGACGGCTTGCATAAAAATAATCATTAAAGCTCATACTATGAAAATACACTTTTATTTTCTGCTCATGATGCTGGCGATGGGTGTCGTCGGCTGCGACTCTGTTGCCAAAAAGAATACCGACACCAATACGACTGATGTTGACAGCCCGGAAATGGTCGTCGACAGTTCAGAGATTGCAATACCCGAACAAGAGCTTGCCGACCTTTCGGAATGCGACATGGTCATGCTCGACAAAGGCAAATTGTTCTTCTACAATAGTGAAAAGCAAGCCCTGATGCCATACGAGGCCGAGACCGACAGCGTGGTGAATAGCGTCTTTGTGTACGATAAGCTCTATTACTGTGTTCCTGAAAACGGGAAGATCATACTGAAATCCATTCAATTGGATGCTTCGGACGCGCAGCCCGTCAAAGAAGCTGACTGGGGCTTGGACTATGAGAAGTGCGTGACGGAGACCTACGGAACGGTATCGCCGCTTTGCTATTATGCCGGTCGTCACATGTTGGGACTTTGGCATGAATTCAGTTGGGATTCCTATTCGCTGAGCCAACAAAAGTTGTTCAATCTCGATACGAAAGAAATCACCGACTGGAATTGGGAGGAATGGGAACAGGAGGAGTTTGCCCAACAAAATAATGAAGGGGAGGAGCAGACGGAAGAGAACTACACGTTTGATCCCGTGAAAGATGAACTCAAGGACTACTTGGTGCAGAAAGACGATGGCAATTTCTGGCTTGTGGATGGCATTGAGCATGTCTGTTTGACGGATAAAATTGACTTCGATGCCTACCTTTCAGACCCAAGCTATGCCTCGGAACGCGAATTCAACTACCTTTCGTCGTCGCCCGACAATTTGAAGGTGCTTTATATGGCCATTCTGGAATGGGGCGACTATCCCCATGGACCATTATGCGTTTCAAGTATTGATGGTACCTATCAGGTGGCTTTGGAAGATACGGATTGCTCTGATTATAAGGCACAATGGCTTGACGATGGCTCGTTGGTGTATGTCGGCTACGAACAACTTGAACCAGGTGAGGGCGTCTCGAAGTGGGATAATTCCGTGCCTGTCGTCAAGCGCGTTTATCCCGACGGCACTTGGGAGTCGTTCTTCCGTGGCAACGACTTCCAGATAAGGAATCGATAAAAGAAAGTCGAGCCTACTTCGGTTGACACCATTGAAAAGAAAATCCCTAACTGATAGATTGTCAGCACTTACTTATCAAAACAACAAATCATTATGAAAGCAAAAACACTTATCTTCGCAGCTGTAATCCTGCTTTTCGCCGTGGGCTGCGCTGGACCATCGAACAAAACTCAAACCGACAACAATCAAACTACTGACAACATGGAAAACACTCAAAACGAACAAAAGGAATCGGTCGTCTATCTGACCAAGAACATCAGCCCCGAAGGGCTTGTTAACATCTACAAAGCGCTGGGCGTGCCTGTCAAAGGGCGCGTGGCCGTCAAGATGAGCACCGGCGAGGGCAGCAACCCCAACTACCTGAAACCCGAACTCATCAAGGACTTGGTCTTTGAGGTGGACGGCACCATCGTGGAGTGCAACACCGCCTACGGCAACGGGCCTGGCGACGAAAAAGACGACCGCAACAATTCGGCCAACCATTGGAAGGTCATCGAGCGGCATGGTTTCACGCCCACTTTCAAGGTCGACATTATGGATGAAGAGGGCGAGATGCGCATCCCCGTGCAGGATTCGACGCACCTCAAATACGACATCGTGGGTGACCACATGGCCAACTACGACTTCATGATTGCACTCAACCACTTCAAGGGTCACCCCATGGGCGGCTATGGTGGTGCACTGAAGAACCTCTCCATCGGCTGCGCCAGCCAGAACGGCAAAGCCTACATCCACTCCTCGGGTAAGATGGAAGTGCTCGACATGGGCAAGCTCTGGACGCAAGAATACATCGGCGACCAGGACGGCTTCCTCGAAAGCATGGCCGCAGCAGCGCAAGCCGTTGTGGACTACTTCGAGAAGAAAGAAGGCATCATCTACATCAACGTGATGAACAACATGAGCATCGATTGCGACTGCGTCGATCATCCCGCCCCCGTAAAGCTCGATGACTACGGCATTCTGGCCTCCACCGACCCCGTGGCCCTCGACCAAGCTTGTGTCGATATCATCAACAACCAGGAAGTGACGGCCACTAACGACCCCACCGACTTGCTCAACCGCATCGACAAGCAGCACGGCGTCCACACCATCGAGCATGCCGAAGCCATCGGCCTCGGCAGCCGCAAGTACACCATCGTAAACATTGACAAATAACGTATCATGAAACGCCTCACACTAATCATTGCCGCATGCTGTCTGATACTGACCGCCTGCGCTCAGAACAACAAAAAAGAGACTAAAGAAACACAAACCACGGAAACTAAGGAGAACAAAGAAATGAAGACATTGATAGTTTACTTCTCGGCCACGGGCAACACCAAGGCTGCCGCACAAAAACTGGCGAAAGAGTTCAATGCCGACCTTTACGAAATCACCCCTGAGGAGCTCTACACCGCCGCCGACCTCGATTGGCGCGACAAGACTTCCCGTTCGACCATCGAGATGCAGGACAAGTCGTCGCGTCCCGCCATCAAGGGCCGTTGCGAGAACATCGCCGACTACGACACGGTGTGGATCGGCTTCCCCGTGTGGTGGTACACCGCACCGACCATCGTCAACACCTTCATCGAAGCCCACGACTTGAGCGGCAAGACCCTCAACGTGTTCGCCACCAGTGGCGGCAGCGACGTGAAGGATTCCTACAACGACCTCAAGAAGGCTTATCCGCAATATACTTGGGGCGAAAGCAGGTTGATGAACTGACATTATTTGCTATCACATTGATTAGAGCCGTGGCCTTCGGGCTGCGGCTTTTTCTATGATTTGGAGCGCAATTGCCCATTCCGATGCTCCAACGGCACCTGCCCAACATGTCTTTTGCAACAAAAGAAGAAAGAGTTGAAGGAGGAAAACGACAAAAGCCGAACGTATGTCCGGCTTTTGCGTTTGGTTGCCCAACCAGGGTTCGAACCTGGACTTTACTGATCCAGAGTCAGTCGTGTTGCCAATTACACCATTGGGCACCGTTGAATCTTACGATTTCGGCTGCAAAAATACGCTTTTTTTGAATGCCGCAAGTAAAATGAGGAAAAATTTTTCGATTTTTTGCAAATGACACGTTCTCAGTAGTTGTTGAACCGCGAGCCCCAGTTGTACGACAGCATGAAGGTGATGAAAAGCCAGCGGTCGCGCTCTGAGTCCATAAGGGAGATGCCTAAGGGAAAACACTCTGCCTTGACGTCCACATTCAAGGCTTGCACCTTGGTGCGCGACTTGGCGAAGTCGAAGCTGAGCCCCAACGATGCGTGAAATCCGGGCGAGAGTTTGGTCTCGGCAATGCCTTTGGTGAACGCTGAGCGGCCGAGCACGTCGACCCATTCGTTTTTGTGGTCGAAGGTCTGCTCGTCGTAGGTTTCCCAATAGGTGCCATCGTCGAGTTGCTTGTAGATGGTGACGTAGTAATAGTAGGGTTTTAGTAGGGCCAACGAGGCACCAAACTCATAGGTCCATCGGGTCTCGATGCCGCCCCAGTAGGGCTTGCCGAAGATGCGTCGCTCTTCGCCATAGCCGAAACGGGCCACGTAGGCATAGTTCAGCTTGCCGTAGACAAAGGGCCGCATGTTGTAGGTGGAGATGTTCAAGGTCTTGATTTCCTTGAGTGAACGCAGCGACACCACCTCGGCCTCCCAGTTGCGAGTGAGGTTGATAGTCTTAATCTTGCCAATTTTGAATCCTGCACCAAATCCTCTGGAGTGGATGGCCACGTTATAGGTGTTCTGATGGTTGTAGACCAGCTTTTCCTCTAAAGGCTTGTCGTCATCGCTTTGAATGTCAATGTTTTGGGCTGGCAATAAAAAAGCGCACACTCCGAAAAGCGTGAGCATGAGGATACGTAGTAGAGGTTGTCTGAGGGCAGTCATTGCTGTGCCTCCCTGCCTCCTTTATTAATAACGCGTCTCCTTGACGAACTTCGATGATTCACCGTAAGCCGGGCAGCTTTTGTTTGACTTACAGGAAGTCATAATAATGCCTGAAACAAAGGCGATTAGCAACGCGATGACCAGTTTTCTCTTCATAGCTATGAAATTTGATTTGCAAATTAACGGATTTTTCTCCGAAAAATTATCATCTTTGCACAACTTTTTGTGATAAACGGGCCTTCGACAAGCTCAGGCACCTTAACCCTTCGTAAAAGCCAAGGTCCTTGAGCCTGTCGAAAGGCCGACCAATGTGATAAGCTATGGAAGTTAAAAAACCCAATATCGATGAAAGCTGGTACCAAGTGCTGCGTCCGCAGTTTGAGGCACCTTATTTCGCTGACCTGAAATCGTTCTTGGTGAGTGAGAAGCGGCAATATGCCGTTTATCCGCCTGGTCCGCTGATTTTCAACGCCTTCAACCTTACGCCTTTCGACAAGGTAAAGGTGGTCATCTTGGGTCAGGATCCCTATCATGGCCCGGGACAAGCGCACGGTCTCTCGTTCTCGGTGCCCGATGGCGTGCCTTTCCCACCCAGTTTGCAGAACATCTTCAAGGAGCTGCACGACGACCTTGGTGTGCCCATGGCGCGTTCGGGCAACCTCGAGAAGTGGGCTAGGGAAGGGGTGCTGCTGCTCAATGCCTCGCTGACGGTGCGCGCCGGTCAGGCGGCCTCGCACTCGCATCACGGTTGGGAGCAGTTCACCGACGCTGCCATCCGTGCCCTCTCGGAGCAACGCGAACATCTTGTCTTCATCCTCTGGGGCAACTACGCCATCGCCAAACAAGCCTTGATTGACCCATTCAAGCACTTGATACTGAAATCGGTGCATCCGTCGCCCCTGTCGGCCAGCCGCGGCTTCTTCGGCTGCCATCATTTCTCGCAAACGAATAATTATTTGATACAAAACGGAATAGAACCAATTGATTGGAGTTTATAGCTTCTGGCCTCTGGCTTTTGGCTTCTGGCAGCTTTACAAATTGTTGAAAAGTACAAACTTCGGTTAAAGCTGCCAGTAGCCAGTAGCTAATAGCCAGTAGCCGAATCTTGAATCTTTAAATCTTTAAATCTTTGAATCTTTGAATTCCAAATGAAACAAATCGTCTTTGCAACGAATAACAAAAACAAACTGCGCGAGATGCGCGAGATTATGGAAGGCCTTTATGAGGTCTTGAGTCTTGACGACATTGGCTGTCACGAGGACATCGTTGAAGATGCCGACACCATCGAAGGCAATGCCAAGATCAAGGCGGACTTTGTCACCAACAAGTTCCATGTGGACTGCTTCGCCGACGACACAGGTCTCGAAGTGGAAGCTTTGGGTGGTGCCCCAGGCGTGTATTCGGCGCGTTATGCTGGCGAGCATTGCAGCTATCAGGACAATGTGGACAAGATGCTGGACGCGATGAAAGGGCAGACCAACCGCAAGGCAGCTTTCCGCACCTGCATCGCACTGAACCTTGACAGGAAATCCTATTATTTCGAAGGTCGCTGCAACGGACAAATCACCGAGCAGCAGCGCGGCACCGAGGGCTTCGGCTACGACCCCATCTTCCAGCCCGATGGCTACGACAAGACCTTTGCCGAACTGGGCCACGAAGTGAAAAACGCCATCAGCCATCGTGGCCGCGCCACGCAGAAATTGATTGCGTTTTTGAAGAGCATTTGATGGCTCCAGCAACCATGTCATACCCACACGAGTCAAGCTAGCAGCCATGTCATTCCTGCGGGGGATGGTGCGAAAGCGGGAATCTATGGCTGCGATTAAGCAAAGTCCAATCCGCATATTATAAAAACCCGACATTGCATATCGGGGTGTGTTAGGGCCGCCCCTTCAGGGCTTGGCTTCAGCAGCTCATTGTCAACATCTGCGTCCCGCAGATGGAATTGGAAACCAAATTGTTAGCCTGTTGATAACTCTGTTGATAAAAAATGCCTTAACTTTTGAGTAAAATGGTGGCGGGTTGTCCAAATCCTGTGTACTTTTGCAGTGAAGATAAAATAACACTTTTTTATGAATAAGAACTTTATTTTGCATTTCAATCCGCCTGAAGACCTTGACCAAAGTCTTCACAATTTGAATCTGATTTCCATCAATCTCAACGTTTTGATGGAGGATTTCGTCTCCACCCACACCCGCCCCTACCTCTTCGATTGTAGTGACTTCACCCGTCATTACACTCGTTTGCCTCGCATCGAGGTGCAACATGACGACACATGGGACGACTTCGGGCGAGCCTATTACGACAGCCGTGACTACCAATTCACCGAGTTTCACGTTACGCTTTGCTCCGTCGACGAGATGAAACAGCAGATTGAGGCATGGGTGCAGCAGTATGAGCAGATCCGCGTTTTGAGCGACATCTACCGCCTCGCAGAGCCCGTCGTCCCCAGCTTCTTTGAGCGTTACTATTCCCAACGCCATTGGAACGAGGAACTCTACGCTTGGATTGAGGACTTCCAAGCCCATTGCATCATTGAAAGAAAACTCTGGATGGCAGACGAACATCATTCTTGCCATCCCTATGAAGATACGACATTCTATTTACATCAGCTTGCCAAGCTAATCCTGAGCGGACACAACCCGCAAACCTCGGCGGCATCAAGGCCATGCTGCCGTTCGTTCCTGATGGCTTCCTGCCGTCAGTTGTCAGGCGACGACCTCCTCGGTCACTGATAGGAGCTTTCCCATCGTTTTTGCAGAATTTTGGTCATGTGTCATGACCTGAAACCTATCGTTGATAGGTCAGAGGTGATGTGCTATGACCAAAAACAACTGAAATTCGGTCTTTTTGTCATATTTCACGACCAAAATCCTCTCACAAGAGGGAAAAAAGTCGTGGGATATGGGTTGGAAGGACTGAAAATCGGAAATAAAGTCATGTGTTATGACCTGAAACCTATCGCTGATAGGTCAGAGGTCATATGCTATGACTTTGAACCTATCGCTGATAGGGTAAAAGTGATGAGTCATCACTTTGATGCTGTTGCGATTAGGTCGGAGCGAATGGTAAAGACTCTTGTCATATTGCCGAAAGCGATGTCGTCAAGGCTTGGCATTTTTGATGCGTCCCCTCCGTCCGGCAGGGCCTGTGCCGTGCGGAAACCAACTATACGGAGACGGCCTGTGCCGTTTCAAAATAACTGATTGTTAAACCTCAAATTATTAAAAACTATGAAGAATAATTTGACATTGTCTTTGGGACTGGACGTTAAACAGTTCCATGAGGGTCTCGATGAGATTTGTCGACACTTTGCTGACCACCGTCCTGATGACTACGTGAGTGGTCTGGTGCAGAAGGTGGTCGAGGCCAAGGAATCGCTCTTTGAGTCTATGTACATTGCTTCTGCGAAGAGCGGTGTGCTGAAGGAATCGCAAACGCTCAACGGACGCATTTCAGCTTTGGCGCACTACCTCGACCTTTGTGCCTGCGACACGGATGCCGAGGTGAAGGCCAGCGCTAGACTGGTGCGCCGACAGCTTAGGGCATACGGTAAGTCGCTTGCCCACATGCGTGTCGACAGCCGTCTAACTGCTGTTGAGGCCTTGTTACGTGACTTGGGTGGCGATGAGTTTCTGCCTCACGTGAAGCGTTTGCCTGAACTTCCGACTCGCCTTGCCGAGATAGGGAATGCGAAGGACGACTTGAGGAGGCAGCGTCTTTTGGTTGACCAGATCAAAAGCAGCATGGTGAAACCCGAGCCATTGCTCGAACTGAAGCGGGAGGCGGCGACCCAACTGTTGACTTTGGTGGCCTACCTTGAGGTGATGGCCGCGAAGGATGCTGCCGTCTACGGTGAGGACTATGACCTGGTGACCGAGGTCATCAAGAGGCTGAATGCCCGCCGCAGAAGCAAGGCTTCCCGATTTGACGATGATGACTTTGAAGACGAGGAAATCATCGAAGAGCCGGAGTCTTCAACCGAAGCTTAATGCTGGCGGATTTCTTTTTTGTAATGAAAAGGCGGATTAATAAATAGGTAGTTTAATTCCGCCGCCTCCCCGTGAGTTTGAAGGAGCTTGTGGGGAGGAATTTTATTATGTGATGTATCATCAGAAGAGAAAGGCCTAGGGATTGTTTTTTCTAATATTCAAAAATACAAAAAAAATATTATTTTTGCATAATTAAACAGAATACCTTAATTAATATGCCATTAATACAAGCTAATATGTACAACATACTGCCAAAGCACCAAAGCTATTGTCTCGCAATGTATCGGAAATTACCATAAGAATAGTGAGCTAGAGCACTTTTGACTTGACATACTTCATTCGGCTGTTTGGTATAACTGACGTAAATCTTTGTCTTTATGAAAAGAGTTCTAATTATATCTATCCTATTATATCTTGCCACGTTGAGTTTTGCTCAAACTCAGTATGGATTTGTAAAGACCAGAGGACGTTTGGATTCTCATGGAAACCTGATTCCAGGAGAGGGCGTAAAGGGAGCTGCTATTTATATAAAAGATCTTACTCCAATTATGGTTGTCAATAAAGACGGTTCGTTTTCATTCCCAATGCTTGACAAACAGTTCTGTGTTGACTCCGTAAAGAAAATAGGCTATCAACTTGTGGACATGGATTTTTGCGGTAAACTTCGTGATTACTCAAACACGCCCTTGGATATTTTGATGGAAGTCCCAGGCCAGTCCATGGAAGACTATATGGAGGACTTCAACAGAATAAATGCGAGTCAGCAAGCTTTAATCAGCCGACTCCGTTCGGAAGTTAAGCAGCTGAAAGCACAAAATATAATAAACGAAAAAGAATACAGTCGCCGTCTTGCAGAAATTGCAGAGATGCAGTCTCAGAGCCAGAAACTTGTGGAAGACATGGCAAACCGTTATTCAAAGATGGACTTCGATAGGGTGGATGAGTTTTATCGGCAGGTAGGTTGGCTGATTATCAACGGTGAGTTGGTGAAGGCAGATTCTCTTTTGAGAACACGAGGTAATATCACCAAACAGGTAGAGGAACAACACAAAAAAGGTCAGGCCATTTATGAGACAGAAACTAAATTGCAACTAGTCAAGAAGGTCTATGGTGCTGACGAAGAGGAATTGGCTCAACGCTGTTATAGTTTTTATGAGACATTTGCCGCACAACACATGAATGATTCGGCTGCCTATTATTTGGAGTTAAGGGCTGGTTTAGATACAACCAATGTGGATTGGCAAAATGAAACGGGACGTTATGTCGAAAACTATAATGCTGAATATGAAAAAGCACTTTTTTATTATCAATTGGCTTTAAGGGAGGCCATAGAGCAATATGGCGAACAAAGTGTATGGGTAGCAACCTTATACAACAACATTGGTTTAACGCATTCTAGAAAAGGCGACTATTCTGAGGCTATGGAGTATTACAAGGAAGCTATGTCCATTCAAAATGTGGTTTTTGGAGAGGACCATCCTGAAATGACAACAATTTACAATAATATTGGTTTGGCGTACAATGAACAAGGCAATTATGATAAAGCTTTGGAATATTATAATAGGGCTTTGTCCGTTCAAAAAGCCTTTTTTAGTGAAGACTATCCTGAAGAGACGGCAATATACAACAATATAGGCTCGGTATATGCCAACCAAGGTGATTATTATAAAGCTATGAAATATTACAAAATAGCTTTATCCATTCAAAAAGATGTCTTTGGAGAAGACTATCCTGGTATAGCAATGAGCTACAACAACATTGGTACGATATATTCCAACCAAGGCGACTATTCCGAAGCTATGGAGCATCACAAGAAAGCTTTGTCCATTCAAAAAAAAGTATTTGGAGAGTGTCATCCTGATGTGGCGAAGAGTTATGGTAATATAGGTGCTGTTTACGATGGCCAAGGCGATTATGATAATGCCTTGGAGTATTATAAGAAGTCATTGTCCATTTACAAAACCATTTTTGGAGAGAATCATTTTAATATGGCAATGATCTATAGCAATATCGGTTTAGTGTATGTGCACTTAGGCGAATATGACAAGGCCATAGAACAAAACAATAAGGCTTTGTCAATTATACAAGCTGTTTTTGAAGAAGAACATCCCGACTTGGCAATAATCTACAACAACCTAGGTACTGCTTATCACATCCAAGGTAACTATTCTGAGGCTATGGAGTTTTACAAAAGAGCTTTAGCTATTCAAAAAGCGTTCTTTGGAGAGAACAATCCTGTTGTAGCGACAATTTACAACAATATCGGAGATGTGTACTTAGATCAGGGCTTATATACTACTGCCATGGAACATTACAAAAGAGCTTTGGCCGTTCAAAAAGCCTTCTTTGGAGAGAATCATTTCGAAGTGGCATTAGGCTATAATAACCTTGGCTTGAGATGTTACCTCCAAGGCGACTATGCTGAGTCTGTAAAATTCTTTAATAAGGCATCATTTATCCAAAAAAGCATCTTCGGAGAAAAATGTCCTGAGGTAGCAACGAGCTACAACAATATCGGTAATGTATACAATGAACAAGGCAATTTTGACAAAGCATTAGAGTATCACATCAAGGCATTGTCCATCTTTAAAGAAATATTTGGGGAAAGCCATCCTGATGTGGCGTCGAGCTACAATAAAATTGGAGATGTTTATACTAATCAATGTGACTATGTCAATGCCATGGATTGTTATAAGAAGGCTTTGGCTATTCAAAAAGCCATTAATAGAGAGATTCATTCTGATGTTGCATCGAGCTACAACAATATCGGTTTGACATACTCTGCGCAAGGAAAATATGTTGAGGCTTTGGAACAACATAAGAAGGCATTGAATATCCAAAGAGGCATCTTTGGAGAGAAGCATCCTAATGTGGCTGCGAGTTACAACAACATAGGTTTGGTGTACACAAATCAAGGTGACTTTGATAAAGCTTTGGAATATTTCAACAAAGCTTTATCAATTCAAAAAGTTATCTTTGAAGAGAATCATCCTAACGTTGCAACGGTTTACAACAATGCCAGTATGGTTTATAATACCCAAGGCGACTTTGTTAAGGCTTTGGAAAATTCCAACCAAGCTTTGTCCATTCAAAAAAAAGTCTTTGGAGAGAACCATCCTGATGTGGCAACGACCTACGATTATTTGGGATATGTGTATTATAACCTTGATGATTACGAAAAGTCTTTGGATTGTTTCAACAAGGCTTTGGCTATCTTTATAGCTGCTTTCGATGAAGACCATCCCAAGGTTGTTGAAATACAAAAGAATATTGAACATTTGAACACACTGATACATCGTTAGTTTGATTAAAATACAATAGGGATTTACAAGAAAATGAGTGACTCATTCAAATATTACGCTTTCATCAGCTATAACAAAAATGATATTGTTTGGGGTAAACAATTGCAAAGGAAACTTGAGCATTATCGAATTCCCAAAAAGTTGTGCATTGAGCATAATTGGATTCGTGCTCCTATCAAACCTGTATTTTTTGCACCCTCCGACATCCAACCTGGAGGCCTTAATGAAGAGCTACAGGAACACCTACGGAACTCACGCCATCTCATTGTTATCTGCTCACCCAACTCAGCTCGGTCGGAATGGGTAGGGAAGGAGATAGCGTTCTTTCACAGTCTTGGGCGAACTCAAAACATTCATTTCTTTATTGTGGATGGAACGCCCCATAGTGGAGATCCTAAAACAGAGTGCTTGAACCCGATTACTGATAAACTTGGCCTACCAGAAATCCTAGGAGCTAACATCCATGAGAGAGTCTACCGTTGGCCTTGGCTTAATAAGGAACGTGCTTTTGTTCAACTGATTTCAAAGCTTCTTGGTGTGGAGTTTGATGCCATCTGGCAGCGACACAAACGACAATTGGTTGGAAATGCTGTCCTATGGATGATTGGAGCTGCATTAGTAATTACCGCTGTGTTTGGCATATGGAAAGCCAATCAATCTTTCGATGCCGAAATACGTTTGAGTGAAGCCTCTACCCATAACGAGCACTTGCCACCGTTAAGAAACGCCATCGTTACGATGATACTTGACAATGAGACAAAAACCGATACTGTTTTTTCGTTGGATTCGCTTTGCGTTTTTACAAATATTCCTCACCGGTATCTCAATAAAGAAGAACATTTCAAGATAACATGTAAAGATTTTCTTGAATTGGATACGGTTATGGTTTTGGAAAAGACTATGGTTATGAATGTCAAAAGAGACCCTGACGTCTATGGCAGAATTCATTTTTGGTTGAGTAATGATAACGAGGAATATGTATCTAATGAGATCGTTTATATTGATGGGATTGAAACCATATCTGGGAGTGATGGCCGAGTGGAATTGTTTATCCCTTTGGAAAAACAAAAACGAGTATATAAAATCTCAGCATTAATTCCATTGGAAGTGGATACTATTATTATGCCACTTGCGGTGGATGCGGTTGTGAGAATAAAATAATTGTTGACATGGACGAGGAATTCGATGAGGAGCAGTTAGAACTCGCTGGTGATTTCTGAAAAGTGCTGTTTCGATTAACGAATCACGTATTTCCGGGGAGGCAATTGCTTGAATGGTCGCAGCTGGTGATCCTCCCATAAGACCATTTGGTCTCGTGGTTTTTTCTGGTTGATTCGATTGAGCAATGATGGCATTGAAACTGATGCTTCATAAATTATTATTTTGTATTGACGATTTGATATATTTGTTATTTTTGCGGTTCTTATTTCTAAAATAGTATGTTCAAAGTGGTTTGGGATACGGAAACTGGTGGTGTGCGCCTTGTCAACAAGGTGTTACCCGAAACGCTTGGCGTTTCACCGCGTCCCGTGTTTTTTGAAGAGCTTGACCTACTGAAACTTAATGAACTAGGTTGGACTTACCCTCATTGCAAGGAACCGCTTCTTTGGGCTTGCAACAAACAATATTACTACCGAGGAAAGTTGGTGTTTGAGGTTAAGGGAGCCAACTTATTCAATGCACCGACAGTTTTGCTACAGCCTGAATCCGAGAATCTGACACTTCAACCTGTTGACGTGGAAACCATGTTGAAGCGTTGCAACGACTATATGTTTTTGGCTGAAAGCGAAGCAATTCAGTTTATCCGTGACACCTATCTGCAATATGCCAATGCACGTCATAGTGTGGAAAAGGTAAAGGCTAACCAGCTCGACTTTGAGGCATTGGCGGCTAAAGCAGAGAAGAGCCAAAAACAAAAGATGGCTATCGTGAAACAGGACTGCGATAGTTTCGACATCATGCCACTTGAAACAGCCAAAGAAGAAGGAAAGAGAGTTTATCAAACCACGAAGATAGATGTGTTTCTTGCTTCTTTCAGCGGAGGCAAGGACAGTCAAGTGGTACTGGACCTTTGCACACGTGCTATTCCACCTTCGGATTTCGAGGTGATCTACAGCGATACCGGCTACGAGTTGCCCACTTCGTTAGCCCTCTACGAGGAAGTAAAAGCCCATTATCACAAACTGTTTCCCGAGCTTCGTTTCCGTACTGCTCGCAATCATGAGAGCGTACTCAACTATTGGGATAAGATTGGCACTCCCAGCGACACCCACCGCTGGTGCTGCTCCGTAATGAAAACCGCACCCCTCTATCGTTTGCTCAAAATTGAGGGAACGAACAAACAGGCAAAAGTTTTGGCATACGAAGGTGTAAGGGCGGAAGAGAGTGTGAAAAGGAATAGCTATAACAGGATTGGAAAAGGAATCAAACATCAGGGCGTTATTAATGCAAGACCAATTTTAACATGGAATACTACGGAAGTATTTTTGTACTTGTTCAAGTATGAATTGCCGATTAATCCTGCATATAGATTAGGAAAGCCAAGGGTGGGATGCTTGATTTGTCCTTTTTCGTCTGAATGGGATGATATGATCGTCAACAAAGTTTTTAACAAGGAATTAGCACCGTTCATTGAAAAACTGGTAAAATGGGGTAAATCCAGAGAAATCCCAAATCTTCAAGAGTATATCCAAGAGCATAAATGGAAATTAAGAGCTAGTGGTAATTCTATTGATTCCAACTCCAGTGTAGTATTTAAAAGTACTTCAAACTCTCTTCAAGCTACGGTTTCTAATCACCAAGAAGATATTGTTGAATGGTTGTCTGTAATTGGACAAGTCGTTATAAAAAAGGATGATAACAAATCAAAAGGTTTTTTTAAATATAAAGAACAATTATACAATTTTGAGATTGAATACGAAAACAGAAAACGAGGCTACACATTTAATGTATCAAATATCACGGATGTCGCTCTGATTGGTTTGTTGAAAAGGATATGCTATAAAAGCACCTATTGTATCAATTGTGAAGCGTGTGAAGTTGAGTGTCCAACAGGTGCGTTAAGCGTATATCCGACGATTTCCATAGACACAAAAAAATGTGTTCATTGCTTTAACTGTTTAACTTTTCATTCCAAAGGTTGTATTGTAGCAGATTCATTAAGTATGACAACAAATGTAGATTCAAAACTATCCGGTATTAGTGGATATGGAACATTCGGATTGAGAGAAGAATGGTTGTCCGATTTCTTTGCTGATCCAGAGTATTTTTGGAAAAACAATTCTTTAGGCAAGAAGCAAATCCCTTCTTTCAAAGCATGGCTAAAAGACGCTGAAATAATTGATAGCAAATCGACAATGACAGATATTGGTATTGAACTGTCAAAACTATACCAAATCATGCCTGATGTTGTATGGGAAATGATATGGATAAACCTTTGTTATAACTCTCCTCTTGTAAAATGGTTTGTAACCAATATCAAACCTGGCACAGTCTTTTCAAAAGAACAAATGCTATATCTATATAAGGAGCAGTTTCAAGAAGGTCTGACAACATTTGAATATGCATTACAGGCGTTGAACAACTTTATGGCCGCAACACCAATTGGAGGCGAGTTCGGCCAAAAGACAGAAGTAACGAAGACGGAATCCAAAAGAGCGCCACATGAATATTTAACGGAGTATTCAACTGCCTATTCTTTATACAGGTTGTCAGATGCAAATAATGTAAAATCATTCAGAGTTTCCGATTTGTATCAGCTGGAAATGAGACAAGGTCCTTATGTTGAATTTGGAGTTAGCAGACAAAGTCTAGAAAACAACCTGCGTGTTCTTAATTCTTCAATGAATCGCTTGATAATCGCAGAATTGAATATGGGACTGGATCATATCTCATTGAGGGACGATATATCTCCAATTGATATTATTAAACAACTCACAAAATAGTCGCTTCGCATGAATGAATTAAAGCTTCAATACTATAAAGTCGCTTTCATTTCTGTGAAAAGAAGTGCCTCTCATGGTGTTTATAATAATGCCAAGCCAGTATTGTTGCTCTCTATTATTGATAAGATTGAGGATGGGACAATAAAGGATAATATCATTCCCTTTTCAAAAGAATTGAATGCTGATTACAAAATGAAGCAATCTATGTTTGATAAAGCTGGACAAACCGCGATGATTTACCCATATTACTATCTTCATTCAGATGGATTCTATCATTTGGAAGGTGTGAAAAAGGAACTGCAGTATATCAAAACTCCTAACACAAAATACCTTCATGAGAATGTAAAATTCGCTCGCTTTGACAACGCTTTGTGGGATTTACTGCAAGACACTGAATGCCGACAAGCCTTGCGCGAGGTAATCATACAAAACTTCTTGACCTGACATCAAAGCATTATTCGAGATATAAAAGGAACTAACGATATGGTAACCAAATATTCCGATATCATCACCATCCGTGGGCAGCGGGCGGTTTACACCATCAAAGAGGAGGACAAGGACGATTGGAAATCGTTTATCCCCAACGAGCAGTTTAACGGTGTGTTGCAAAAAGTGGTCGCATCAGTGCGCAACAACAACATTGATATGCATAAGTCATTCTGGATGGAAGGCACCTACGGAACAGGGAAGAGCCACGCTGGAGCTGTAGTTATGCACCTGCTTTGTGACCCCGTTGAAGAAATCAGCGAATGGCTTAACGACGAATATTCAGAGAGCAAATACGACCTCCTTCGCAACGATGTGATTAACTTGCGACAAAACAAACGGTTGTTCCCCGTAAAACTCTATGGACAACAAACCATATCTCACGAGGAAGATCTTTCGTTACAACTTCAACGCGAAATCACCCAAGCTTTGAAAGCCACAGGAATCTCACTGGCAGTGAAAACTGACTTTGAAAATTATGTGGAACACATCAACAACGACCCTGGCTTTTGGGACAATTTAATTGAGCAGAACGCCCGCCTGAAATCGGTGGCACCGACACGGCAGAAGCTAATTGCCGACTTGAAGGATGGCGACACATCAACGCTCGACAAGGTGCGTGATGCTTTGCGTGAACGTAAGTTCGATATCCGACTTTCCAACAACAACCTGCCACGTTGGATTTTCGAAGTGCAACAACAACTTGCCTCGCAAGGCGTTTATGACGGTTTGTTTATAATCTGGGACGAGTTTACAGACGTAATCACCTCGGCCATTGGAATGCGGTTGCTCACCATCCTGCAGGAAGTGGACGAGATGTTGATGAAGCCGGAATGTAATTCCTACTTCTTCTATATCATGCACCCAAAAGGACTGGAGTCAATGCGTCCACAGGAACGCGAGAAAACCAAAGGACGCTATCACGCTATGAATTATAATATGGAACCCGTGTCTGCCTTTAAAATCATGTCGCACAAGTTCCTGTTTAGAAACGAAGATGCTCGCAATGCCCATTACAATATTTCCGAAAGACTCTTCCACAACAATTACTATCTTTTGGATGTTTATTCCGTGGCTTCCACTGACCCAGCTGAAACCCGTCGTGACCTCCGATCCCTTTATCCAATACATCCTTCTACTGCCAACTTGGCCACTTACTATGCTCGAGAGGTCGGTTCGTCGAGCCGCAGCGTGTTTGAATTTATAGGTCAAAACCGAGCTATTACCGACTTTTTGGAAAGTGAGGAACACTTCAAGAACGGAGATACCATCACTGCCGACTATTTATGGGACTATGTACTCGAAGTGTTCAACGGTAACACTGCAAAGTTTGGCGCAGTGACCGAAAGGTTCAATTCTCGTCGCCTTCAAGTGGAGGATATCACAGAAAAAACTGGTATCAACTACAATGCCGTTTTCAAAGGAATCCTGCTACTTAATGCTCTTAACAACATCGCCAACAACGTGACAGTGACACCAAGCGAGGAAAATATCGCCAACCTTTTTGCTGGCACCAGTATCGAATCCCAACTTGGTGATATTCTGAACTGGCTCGACAGCAACGGTATTATCCAACGACAACCTGGTGGCCTGTTCTCCATCCAGTTTACCGCTCTTCCTACCAAGGAAATTGAGGAAATCAAAAAGGAACTACTTAACACCCAGTTCAAATTTACCCATCAGGTTGTCAATTTCAACGATACATCCCGTAGAGAAATCGAAAAGTTGTTCCTCAAAGGGATAAAGCGTCCTTGTCAGTTCAAATTTTATTCAATCGATAGCAACGAATACACGCTGCTCAATAAGATTGAGAACGGCTACAAGGAATGCCAACCATACGAGCTGTTCTTTGCCTTCCTTTTCGCCCGCAACAACGTGGAATTGAATGAAGTTAAAACCATTGCCGAAAAAGCAAAAGATGACGACCGATTCAAGTATGTCACTTTTATCGTGTTTGACGCAGTGTTTGGTGACAAAAACTATGAGCGTTTCATTGAATACCAGGCTAATGCAACGGTCGCCCTTAAGCACAATTACGCCGACCAACAACAGACTCATATCAAAAACGCTTCCGAGATGTTACGCAATTGGATAAATGAGATGCGCCGCAGTAACTTTACCTATTATTTACAAGGCATGAAAGACAGTAACGCCGCGATTAAAATGGCTCCTACCATCAATGCTTGTGTAGGACCTACTGTTTTCTCCTCTGGTCCGGAGTCATTGGTTTTGATTCAGCAAGATAACTCACAAACCCACTGGAAAAAAGAAAAGAAAGAAAAATTGGTTAATAATGTTCTGCAATACAATACCAAGCCAGAAATCGTGAGAGAAAGTGGTGAACCCAATCGCCATATTGAATTTTTGCTTCAAGACAGCGTAGATGAGAATTTGGAGTGGAAACCCGATGTGGACAAAGAAAACCATCCACTTTATATCATTTATGCGAAAATCAAATCTACTTTTGACCATGTTAATAAAAACGACCAGTTCAACTTAGGTGAGAAACTGGAATATCTCACTCGTCCGCCATACGGCTTGTTCATGTCGGCGGCAGGCATGGGCATGGTGGCTTTTGCCATGCGCCGTTATGTGAAACAGATTTTCGACTTGAACGGTAAACCGCGTGACCAAAAGCAACTTGCCGACGACATCGTTGAGATGTTCCAAAGTTGGGAGAAGGGCAAGACAAGCAACAAACTAAACTTCCGTTTTGAGACAAAAGAGACTCGCAGCCTGTGCGAGGCATTGGTTAAGATGTTCAAACTAAACCAGTTGCCCAAATATAGTGACATCAGCAGTCTCACAGATGCCCGTTTGGCGATACTATATGCATACTCCGACAAACAAGGCTATCCGCTTTGGGCGCTGAAGTACTTCCCAAATAAAGACCAGGAAAAAATCCAAACTGTTATTGACAACATCCTAAAGATATGTAACGAGTCAGATATGCGCAATCCCGACCTTATCAATAACACGCTAAACGGGATGCAGACTTATAAATTTGAGTTGGGCAATGTTCTTAACATGGAAAATGCTTTTAAGGATGGTTTCTACACCTTCTTGAAGCAAGTGGAAATGGTGAACCTGAAGGATGAGGAGGAGGAAGAGGCTATGGACTATCTGAAGAAGCATCTTCATAGTGAAGTAGGACTGTGGTCGGAAAGCGAAGTGTCCAACCAACTTAAGAACTGGAGGCTCGACCAAGAGAAGCCCAAAGAGGTGGAAATCACTGCTGGGGTTTATCCATATGGCAGTGGACAAGTTATCGGAGTCGGCAAATTCAAAGCTGGTCTGGAAGTTAAACTGGCCGCAATGCCTGCTGAAGGATTTGAGTTTGATTGCTGGCAAGGTATCAATGATAGTTCCAACCCGCTGGTCATTACCGCCGAATTTACGATGGAGTTTACGGCACGGTTCAAACAAAAAGTAACGAAACCTCAACCACCTCATAAACCAAACTCTGACAAAAAACAAGTCGCCTTGCTAAAAGTAAAGTACATCAACTCCGTTGAGAAAGCTCGGCATGTGTTGGAGAAAATCATCGAAGTTGGCGACGAGGGGATTATTAACATTATTGAAAGCGAACTTTAATGTATAAGTGTTTCTCACATATTGATGAATTGATGACTGAGGTGAGGGCTGACAAATGGTGCAATGAGGCATTGTCGGCCACCCTCGACCGCTATCCTGTGCGTTTTGTGCTTTTCGACAACTTTCGCGAATCAAGGGATTTTGTGTCAACCATGCAGACGGAAATGGGATGTATGGTAAAGAATGTCAATGATTGGCTTGACAATGATTTTGATGACCGCATGATGACGTACAGCAAATTGGCAAGACACATTGAAGATTTTGTTGACTCACAAACAAGGAAAGATTATGTGCTTGCACCATTCTCAGAATTGGCCCGTTTTTATGACAATAGGGACAAAGCCGAGTTTGATGCCCTCGTGAAAACTATAAAAGGAAAAGAAGCACGTCATTGGGGTTCTAGACTTTACATTCCAATAGTAGGATTGGAAGGTAAAATGTCTAAATTCCATGACGACTCCCAAATCATCATTTGGTATCTGAAAAGCAATGACAAGCAGCTTGACTATAGGCTGATTATGACAGATAATTCAGTATATGGCATTAATGGCCTTGAAGATAGTTTTTCTGTGATTCATAATGTACGTCAATGGGTAGAATTATGGCGCGATGAAAACGCCCTGCCTACGATTGTCTCTACATCACCATCGCTGTTTGCCAATGCCGATTATGCTCAGCCTGATAATGCTTTTTCTTTTACGGTTTGCCATAATGTTTACCAATTCCTCACAACGGGCTTGGGACTCGATCTCAGTGATGTGGAATACAAGCTTTCTGAGGAGAAGTACTGGATGAGGTTGGCAGCCGAAATCAACATTCAAAACTTCTCTTTTGAGAAATTCTTCAACGGCTACTTCCATATCGATGATTTAGCCGATTACGCTGTATTTCTAAAGACTTGGTTCGCTTGTAAAGACGAATTCGAAAAATGGCTCCTTTCCAAATACTATGTACATAAGTTCTGTAACCAAGGTTATATTTGTCAGGTGTTGAAAGTCACCAAGAGCTATACAAACAGTGATTTCTTCGCGGCTGTAGCATTGACCATCTTTGGTGTGGAAAACAAAGAAAAACAACTTGAAGAAAGAAACATCTGTATGCGATACGCTGCGGAGCACGATGTAAAGCTAAGTGATGAAACCCAACGCGAGCTATGTGAATTACTTAAACAGCTCGCCGACAAAGAGGGGCATGAAACAGCCATACAATATTTCTCACCTTTGACTGATGCCGAAAAAAAGCTTGCTTTGGAATGGCTCGCTAACGAATCCATCATGAAAGAATCAACAAAAGCGTTCTTCCCTGATTTGTATCATTATTTGACGCCAAGTGTGGGAACATCTCAACAGTGGGTTTTAGACTATATCGACCAATACAAACTGGCGAAAATACATAATAGATATTCCGACTCGATAAAAGAAGTCATCAATGAAAAGAACGCCTCTACAGTAGCTTTCAACAGTTGGTATCATGGTTTCAAAACGGTCAAAACCGTTTTGCACAACCGAACTGATATTGAAGTCTATTATTGGATTGATGGATTGGGCGTCGATTGGATTCCTTATATCCAGTGGTTAGTTGCCCAAAAGAAAACAGAAGGTATCCATTTGAATGAGATGTATGTATGTTGTGCCCATTACCCGACAACTACATCCAACAATAAACAAGACTTGATTGATTTAAGTCATGGTGAGTTGAAAAAAATTGGCGATTTGGATGCTCATGCCCATCAAAACACTAACTCTTTCCCTGACTATATATTGGAAGAATTTGATATTGTCAGAAACGCCATCCATCGAATAATAAGCGAATACAATGGAAAGAAAATCGCCATTGTTTCAGACCACGGTCTAACTGCGCTATCTCAATACTATGACGGCTTGAATATGGCAGGCGTTGAATCCGACCATCATGGAAGAGTGGCGGTCCGCAAAGATGGAAAATGTGTTTCAGGTGATGAATATGTGATTTGCGAAGATGGTAAAACCATGTGCGCCTTGCAACATCGGTCATTATGCGCCAAAGTCCCCGATGGGCAAAGCATACATGGTGGATGTACGCCCGAAGAAATTCTGGTCCCCATTATTGTAATCTCATCGCAGGAAAATGCCCAAAATTGGACCGCAACCCTTCAAAGCAAGACTTTGACAGATTCCGACCCCGTTGTGAGATACTTATTCAAAGGAGATACAACAAACATTTATCCTTGTATTATATACAACGGAAAGAAATATGTTCTGAAATGTGTGACTGGCACCTTGTTTGAAAGCGACAGGCTTCCGCTTAACAAAGATGCGACAACTGTAACACTCTTAGTAAATGAAACTGAGCAAACCGATACGGTTATTATCAGCCTGGGAGCCACGGAAGAAGATTTGTTTGATAACTTTTAATTTGAAAGAACATGGATGATGCATTAAGTCAAAAGATAAAAACTTATTTCCCGTCGATGGCCATCTACAAGGATTCTGCCTCGACCAACAGCCTTTTTGCAGGCCGTAACTTGCCTTCATTTGTGAAGGACTTCGTGTTGAAAAAGTACATCAACGAACAAGGGCAGGTGAATGCACAGGGGCTAACCACCTTTTTGAACACGGTGATACCTCAAAAAGCGGAAGATGTGAAAGATCGTCTTGGAAACAACGAGGAAGTCACATTGCTTGCTCGTTTCATTATTTATATCGATTTGGTGAAAGGCGTTAGGCGTTTCGGTATTTCAGACTTAGGTATCAAAACCAATGAGGGTCAGATTCCTGAATACGTTTATGCAAAGCATAAAGGAACTTTGGTGGATGGCGAGAAATGGGGAATTGTCAAACTGTGTGTATTGCCTGATGCCGATGGAAAGAAGAACCATGTCGAGATGGTAGACTACAAGCCATTCAAGCCTTACAAGTCTGTTGACCTTGATTTCTATCGTGAAGCTAGAAAACATTTCACAACCGAAGAATGGATGGATTTTTTGCTTTCCGCAATGGAATATGACTCCAATGGTTTTGAAAGCATTGCCTGTAAACTCGAGTTTCTGACCCGACTACTTATTTTCGTAGAGCCAAGACTGAATGTCATCGAACTGGCTCCAAAAGGAACAGGCAAGTCGTATGTGTTCGGCAATCTTTCCAAATATGGATGGTTGGTTAGTGGTGGTAAAGTAACACGTGCTAAATTGTTCTACGACAAGCAAAAACAGCAGAATGGCATCATCAAAAACCACGATTTCACCGTTTTCGATGAAATCCAGACTATTGTGTTTCAAGAGCCTTCAGAGATTCAGGCTGCACTAAAATCGTATTTGGAGAGTGGAAAAACCACCATTGATAACAATGAGTTCTCATCCGAATGTGGTCTAATGCTGATGGGTAATATCCCTTTGAATGAAAACAAAAGGCCTCTTTCGAATCTCTATTTCAATTCACTTCCTGTTAATTTCCGTGAATCTGCATTGCTTGATCGTTTTCATTGCTTTATTGAAGGCTGGTATCTTCCCAGAATTAACAAAAGCATGATTTTCAAAGGATGGACAATCAATGTGGAATACTTCTCAGAAGTTCTTCACGGAATGCGTACTCAAAATCAATACGCTCAGTTGTTTGATCAGCTTGTGGTGTTTGAAAAAGATGCTGATATGCGTGATTTCAATGCGGTGAAGCGCATTGCTACAGCATACATGAAGCTATTGTTCCCACATTGGGTAAACATTGAGGATGTAAACTTACAGGATTTCGACGACTATTGCTTACAGCCTGCCATTCGTCGCAGAGGAATAATCAAAGAACAATGTCATAACATTGACGCAGAGTTTAAGACGAGAATGCCCGTAATTCAATTAAAAGACAGGTCAATATGAAAAAAATAATAGATTATACCGACGAGGAACTTGTGGCTCTTGCCCAAAAGATTCTAGCCAAATATAACAAGGCATTGTTAGAAGCGAAAGAAATTGCCATAGAGTATGGCTTTGAAATCAACGAGAAGCAAAACAATGTATTAAACATCATTTATGCTAAACTCAAAGAGCAGAGAGATGCTGTTACAAAGGAGAGTGTTGAACCCGCATACAAAGAAGCTGTATTTGCATTGGCCAAACCAGAAACCCTCACAGATCTTACTGAATTAGTAAAATTGTTTGAAAGCCAGAATTATGCAGAAGTTAAGAGGAAATTGATTTCAATGAATCTATTTCGAGAGAATCGTCAATCCAATAAAGTCAAGGAAGAAAGGGGGCCAAAGGCAGCTGCCAAAGTACTTAGAGTTACTTTTCCTGACGGTAGGAAAATTTGTCACAACAAAGCAGCACAAACATTATTTGATGTGGTTGAATACATAGGCTTTGAGCGTGTGGAGCAATTACAATGGAGAGTATCAAGTCAACCATTTGTGTCAAGAGAGCCTTATCCCCGAAATCAGTATGAAAAAGATGGATGGTACGTTACCACACATTCAAATACGGAGTATAAGAAACGACAAATTGAGAGATTGTCTGAGTTGTTTAACTTGGAATTAGTTGTTGAGTTGGTATGAGTTTGTTTTTTATTGATGTGTAAAGAAATAACAAAAAAAGGATTGATTTGGTAAGCAACTTTGGGAGATGACCACGTTTATAAAAGAGGGGTATGATAACAATGAAAGTCCATAGAATCTAATTAAAACACAATAAATTATTAGTACCATCGTATTAACAAAAAGATAATCACATGTAATATGAGCAATCCAGAAAGAACACTTACAAAAAACAAGATTTCATCATTTATCATTAGGATTGATTTAGATAGGAGTAGTAATCTTGATTATAATTCAATAAGCGAATCTTTATCGAAGATTTTTCCAAACCAAGAAATACAAATTACATATCATTATAATGTAGATTTGGATACTGTTAGTGTCAAGAAGGTTGAAGCAAAAAAGTTTATTTTTAAAATTGAAGAGCAAGTTAAGTTGGAAGTATCGCCTATTGAAAAGTCGATAATCTTCTCTTCTAACTATTATACAACAGATGATTTGTATAAAGAAAGATTGAAACAAATAGTTGAAGTGTTTGCAACCAAAACAAATGGAGAGTTACAGTCTAGAAGAATAGGGATGCGTTATATCAATAGCTTTCCATCTATGGCAGGACAAATCCCAAAGGTTTTAAATATATCAGAAACAAAAATCTTGAAAGATTCATTGGAAAAAAAAGATAATCTTACTCGGTTGATAATTGTGGATGAATATTTAAAGGAGGATTATCGAATTAGAGTTCAATATGGAATACCAAATAAGTTCTATCCTAATGTTATAAGTAGCAAAGACATTATTCTTGATATAGATGTTTTTTCGGAAGGACTTCAATCAATTTCTAACTGGTTTAGTATTGTTACACAATACAATCATGCGGCTTTTGACACTTTTGTAAGTTACGTGCGTGCCGATGTTATAGAATCGTTAAGGTAATGGAAGAGATATTTGATGTTCAACAGGATTTAGCACCTGTTTATAGGGAACCAGAGGTGTCTGTGTCGAGTGGTGTTACGTTCGATATAGATTATTATAGAAGTCATTTCTTGCCTATTCGTGAAGTGATAGAGTTAAAGAAAGCAAAAGCAACCGATGAATAATGCTACCATTGTAAAGAGACCGGAAAAAAAGGTAGAACCAAATCGCATTATGCAAGGTGATATTTTTTATAACATTGATGTCATCGAGGATGTTGTCACAAATCCGAATGGTTTGATACAATTAAAGAAAATCACTTTTCCTCTTGTGATTTGTTTAAATCAAGATTGTGATTTACACACAGATTATATTCATAGAACTGATAACAAATCAGGATCTTTATTACACCTGATTGTTGCACCCTTGTTTGAGATGACGAGTTTTAGAGAAGGCAAGAACTGGGGCGACATTATGAATACAGGAGATCATATAAATAGTGAAAAGATGAGAATGATAAAGAATAATAATGATCCTCGTTATCATTATGTTGTTTTTCCAGATAATAATATGCCTGAACTTATTATCGACTTCAAATATTTTTTTACTATTAATAGGGATGCACTCTATAATCAAATTAATCATAGGGTGTGCTGTGTGGATGATTTGTTTAGAGAGCTTATTAATCAACGTTTTTGTGATTATCTTTGTAGAATAGGATTACCAGAAATCCCAATAGAGATAAAATAACTGGAATATGACCGACCACCCCACCCATATTGACAACCTTCCCGCTTACAAGCCCTCGGAACTTATCGCCATCTTCAGCGCGGCATTGGGCAAGCAGAACGAATTCGCAAAGCTTGTCAGCTTGCGTGGTATATATTTGCAACGGCAAAACAACCCCAATTGGTCATACGCCTACGCAGGCCTGCACGATGAGTCCTCACAGGATGAAATCACGTTGCGCATAGCCAAGGATCTCTATGAGACCCTCACCGATGGCAACCTGATTACCGTAACGGGTATTCTTGAACGCAAAATCGACCCACGAGGCAGCGTGCAAATCACCCTCAATGTGACCCGTGTGGAGAAGCTGCAGGAGCAAGCCGTCAGCCAAGCCGACCAGAAGAAGGCTGAGCTTCGCCGCCATAAGTCCCAGAAGGGCTTCCGCAACGTGGATGGTGTCATTGAGCAACGCCTCCTCGCCGACGAACGACCCAGAGTGGCCTTGCTGCTCGCCAACAACTCCATCACCATGTCGGACTTCGAGGCTGGCATACAAGCGGCTCGGGCGGCTATCGACTTCACCGAGTTCCGCTCCGATTTCTTCAAGGCTGCACCTCTGTGCCAGAACCTTTGTGATATCGACAGCCAGGGCTTCGACGTCATCGCCGTGGTGCGTGGCGGCGGCATCGGCATCGAACGCCTCGACAACCTCGAGGTGCTGGAGACACTTAGTCACCTCAACACTCCCGTCATCTCTGCCGTGGGTCATCCCGAAGAAAGGCTCACCTTCAAGGAAATCGCCGACAAGGAAGTGGCCACCCCAACGGCTTTGGGACAATACCTGAATGACATGGTAGAGTGCATTGCCGGAATGAAAGCCAAGTCGAAGGCCATGCTCGTGCAGCAGGTGAGCAAGCAGTACGCCGATCAGATTGCAAGCCTCGAGAAGCGGCTGACGAAACAGGAGAAGGACTTCAAGGAGGAACGTGCGGGTTATGTGGAAAGAGAGAAGCGCAACGTGGAGGAGATGGCCAACATGAAAAGCAAGGTGGCTTGGATGGCCAACAAACTCAATGATCGGAAGCGGATTATCGCGCTTTTAGCTGTTGGTTTGGCAGTCGCGGTAGGCGTTATGATTTGGATTGCTGTGAGGTGATAATCCAAGCCGCAGCCATAGATGCCCGCCACCGCACGAGCCAACGTCGGCATGACATGGCTGCTTTGCTCTGACAGACTGGGAATGCCAAAATGTGACTGGGTAGGGCGCGTGGGCCACGGCCGACATGGCGGGGAAGCGTTCGCTATGTGCGTGAGGACCGATGATGTCGGCCTTGACTTTTTGGTCCTTTTTGGTCAAGCAAAAAGGACAATGATTGACAAAGCTGCTGCGGCACGGCAGAAAAAGAAAATCCGCCTAACCTCTTGCAGGTTCACGGAAAAGTTGTATTTTTGCAGAGTCGTTTCGGCACGTTAAGGACGTACAGCGTCACGACCCAAAAGGGCAGCAGATAGCACCGGAAGACGAAAAACATTGGCGGTTAGAACCTTGCTAGGTTGTTAATCGCCAATTTTTGTTTTGTAGAAGGTCTTCATAGCCAACCTCTTCCTTCCTGTGCGAGTGCATTCCACATAATAGTATTCTTTTTCCAACGTCTTGCGATAGACCACGGTGTCAGGGTATTTTCCCTGTGTGATTTCATCTGCGGCGGCAATTATCATAGGGATAAGGCAGAAGTCGGCCTCGGTTATGTTTGGATGCTTCTTGCGCGAATGCTTCACGGCCGAGATATCAACCATTCGTTGGAATCCAGTCACATCGCAGCCCAATAAGGCATTCAATTTTTTTACCTCCTTTGGAGTGGGCTTCCCAAGAATCACCCAACGATTGTTTTTCCAATCTGTTTCAGAGGCTTCCCTTACAAGTTTAAGAATGCGTTCTTCAACGCTGACAAAGTCTTTTATTTCCCTGTTGTCGGCTTGTTTTGCTTCCATGATGTAGTGTTTTTGTGTTTCTGTTGCAAAGATGCAACCCTTGTCAAGATAAAGCTGTTGATTAAACGTTTGTAGTCGACAGCAGTCGTTTGTTGTCGTTTGCTGTCGGATATAGTGTTGATATTGCGTGTGATATTGAATGATAAGAATATCCTTTGCCGCTCAGGAGATCGCGGATCCTTGTCCGCGATGACGGCAAGGGGCGAGAGTGCTATCGTTCCGTGAAAATGAGAAGCGGTGCAGCAGAGTCCCGAAGGGACGATTCTATCACACCCCGATATGCAATGTCGGGTTTAATATAATGATAGATAGCTTTAGAATGCCGCAGCCATAGATGCCCGTCATCGCACGGGCCAGCGCAGGGATGACATGGCTGCTGGAGCCAGCCACATCTCCGAAAAGCAATGACGGGCTTTCATATATGGAATAAAAAGGCTATTGCTGCCTCTCGTCCAAATACCTGAGGATGCTCTTCAGGTCGGTGAACCTGATTTGCTCCACGTCGCTTTCTTTGATGCAAATTCTTAGTTTGTCGCACCTGAATCCCCATTCGCGCACGGCATCGAAAACCGATTCCAGGATGATCCATATCTTGTGCTCGGTGTTGGGTTGCGCCGCCCTGAACGTGGTGAAGTTGTTGCCCATCAAGGTGATGTTGATGACCGAGTTCTTGCCTTCTTTCGACAGGTTTCTCCAAAGGCGTTTCAAGAAGGTCCTGTACTCTTCTAATGTATAGGGGAGGATGCTCCCGTCTTCATCCCAATGGTTGAAGGCCACAATGCGGTATTCTTCCTCGCCAAGCGCAAAGTGCAAGGTGGTGCCGATGGGGTAGTGCCGCGTTTTCCGTATGGGAAAATCATACTGGCCGTCGCTGGCTTTCTCTTCCATTTGTTCTTTTATGTCGACCTCGATCGGGAAGTTCTTGTCACGGCATCGCTTGAGGAACTGACCAAACACCGAACGGTCGATGATGTATCGGGGGCTTGTTTCGAAGTCGTCCATGCAGTGGATGACACGGATGCCCTCTTGGTCGAAGAGGTCGCAAGCCTTTATCTCAATGTTGAGGTTGTATTTTGAGGATTGGTAGTTGATGGTCTTTTTCTTCTTCGAGATGAAGTCGCGGCTGAGCAGGGTGGTCTCGAATTGGTCGTTGCAGGGCAGATAGCAGTAGTTCTTCTTGTCGAAGTCGGGGAATCCCTTCGGCAGCTTTTCGTCAGCCCAGTAGTCCTCTTCGGAACTCAGCAGGATGATGTTTTTTCCTTCCGACACGGCAATGTCGATCTCTTTGAGCACGTAGTCGTTTTCTCTTTCGTCCTGAAACATGTGCTTCGAAAGGATGAGCACGTAGTCTTTGCAGCTTTTGACGTCTTTTTCCAGTGCCTGGATGAAATCTTCTCCGTCATTGATGCCGTGGATGTCCATGAATACGTCGTAGCCGGCTTGGGTTAGGACGTTGTAGGTCAAATGCGCGCGGTCGGCACCGCCGTCTCTCCTGTAGCTGATGAAAATGTCGCTCATTTCATTAGGGGTGTTGATGGGGCAAAGATAGTGATTATTTGTTTTTGCAATGCCGGTTTCATATATTGATAAGGACATATTGCTGAAATGCCCCAGCCATAGATGCCCGCCGCCGCACAGGCCTAGGTGATGATGTCGGCCAGGAACTTTTGTTTCAAGACAAAAGGACAAAAAATGACAAAGCTGCTTGAGTCATAACCAAGTTAATATTAAAGAAAAACCACTATCTTTGCCCCAACAAAACGATTATTTCGGCATGACCCAGACAAACAAGGAAACGAGACACGAAGGGCAGGGGATGCGTTACCCCGTCGACCCCAATCGTCACCATCGCGAAAACGGATGGGACTATAAAGGCCGTGCCATCTACCATTTCACTCTTCCTGTGGAAGAACGTTATCCGCTGTTTGGCACGCTGGAAGGCGACAGTGCCGAAACGGCCCATGTATGGCTCAATCCCTTTGGCTACCGTGTGCTTCAAATGCTCTGCAACTTGCCTGCGTTCTACGCTGAGAAAGGTTTCGCCTTGAAGGTCTTGGCTCAAAAGGTGATGCCAGACCATCTCCATCTTGTAATCCAAGTGCTCGAACCTCTGCCAAAAAGCATAGGCACGGTTGTCCGTGGCTTCAAAGCCGCCTGCACAAAACTATACAAACAAGAGTACTTCCCCGGCGGCGACAACGCCACCCAACTGCACGGAGACACCCCGATGTCGGATGTCCTCGTGCATTTCTCCCGCATTTTTGCGGGTAGGGGAAGCATCTGGCAACAAGACCCTGCTTACTACCATGAGCGCATCCTCCATGCTCCAGGACAACTGCGCCGAATGATCGACTATGTCAAAGACAATCCACGCCGTCTTTGGCTCAAAACCAACAACCCTGATTTGTTTAAAATACATAGACAGACAGAAGTGAGAGGGATGACATTTACCTCGTTGGGCAACCATTTCCTCCTTGATTGGCCTGACCAGCAGCTGGTGGAGATTTCACGTAACGCTACCGAGGAGCAGGTGCAGGAGCATTTGCGTTCGGTATTGGCAATGGCACACAACGGGGCAGTCACCTATACGGCTGCCATCAGCAAAGGCGAGCAATACATCGCCAGAACAGTTCGAGAGCAAGGCTATCCTTTGGTTGTCCTTCTTAATGATGGTTTCCCCGAAGAAGGCTCGCCCAAGGAGCGCTTTTTCAAACCAGGTGGCACCTATTTCGAAGCATGTGCGAAAGGGCAACTTCTGCTGTTGGAACCAACGGAACAAACTTATGTCGCTCCTTTCATCCAAGCCGCTACAGAAGAAACACTCCGCCACAAGGCAGAAGCCAAGCATTTTGACTATGCTAAACTACCGATAGATTCCCAGCGTTATCGCTTTGTCGCTCTCAACGAGATTGGTAGGTTACTTGTATCAAGTGATTAGAGTTTATGCTTAACTTCCTTCTCATTTATCTCCTCCTCATCAACCTTTTTGGCTTCATCCTCTACGGCATCGACAAGGCGAAGTCGAAGGGCAAGGGAAGCAGCCGCATCCCCGAACGCACGCTGCTATGGGTGGCACGCCTGGGCGGGGGAGTGGGCTGCTGGCTCGGCATGATGCTCTTCCGGCATAAGACCAAGCACACGCGATTCAGAGTGCTGGTGCCGCTGTGGACGGTGGTCTGGGCGGTCGGGATGGTGCTGTTGGTGCGGTATTGGTAAAACACGAGGACGGCTTCGGCAGCCATAGATGCCCACCTCCGCACAGGCCAGCGTCGGCATGACATGGCTGCTACGGCCATGCTATAAAAAACACTCTCTAACCGAACTGATCCGAAGAATCCGAAAGGTTTCGGCAAAGTTCGGGTCTCTTCGGTTAGAGAAAGAATTGTGCAGGATGATTTATAAAAGATTTGTTTCGGATTTATTTCCAAAAAAGAATTAGATTCTCTCCCTCAGCATCTGCATAGCCTTAGCCAATCCATCAGCATTGCGTCCACCGGCCACGCAGAGGGTCTTTTGTCCGCCGCCGCCGCCTTGGATTTCCTTGGCCACCTCGCGGATGAGCTTGGTGGCATCCAAACCCTTGGCATCAGCGAAGGCTTCGGGAAGCAACAGGCAGAGCGAAGGCTTGCCTTCAGCAACAGAACCAAGGATGGCGATGGTGCTCTCGTTCATCTGCTTGAGCAGCAGAGCGATGTTGCGCAACTGGTCGCCAGTGCAGGGGAGGGTCTCCGTGATGAGCTTGTAGCCTTCGTGGTCGAGGGCTTTCTCATGCAGTTTCTCGGCCATGGCTTGGGCTTTCTCCTGCATCAGGTGTTCCACTTCTTTCTTCAATGCAGAGTTCTGCTCGTTGAGCGAAGTCACGGCCTTCACCAGGTCGGGCGACTTGACGCATTCGCGTAAACGACCGATGAGGTCGAGCTGCTCGTCGAGGTATTGCTCCACGGCCTCGCCTGTGATGGCCTCGATACGACGGATGCCAGCAGCGATGGCGCCTTCACTGACAATCTTGAACATGCCGATGTTGCCCGTGGCACTGGTGTGACAGCCACCGCAGAGCTCCATGGAATAGTCCTTGTCGAAGACCACCACGCGCACTTTGTCGCCGTATTTCTCGCCAAACAATGCCGTGGCACCCATGGCCTTGGCCTCGTCAATCGGGATTTCAGCGTAGGTCACATTCGGGATGTTCTCACGGATCTTCTGGTTGACAATCTTTTCTACTTGACGGATCTCTTCAGGCGTCATCTTGGCGAAGTGGCTGAAGTCGAAACGCAGACGCTGGTCGTCAACCAACGAACCCTTTTGTTCCACATGTGTTCCAAGGACTTGTCTCAGTGCGGCGTGCATCAGGTGGGTCGCGCTGTGGTTGTTGGCGATGCGCTGACGGCGCTCCACGTCGACGGCGGCGGTGAAAGCTGTCTCAGGATTTTGCGGCAGCTGCTCGGTGATGTGGATGACGAGGTTGTTCTCCTTCACCGTGTTCAATATCTTGATGGTTTCGTTTTCGGAGGTCAAGGTGCCGGTGTCGCCCACTTCACCGCCCATTTCAGCGTAGAACGGGGTCTTGTCGAGGACGATCTCGAAGTGGGTCTTTTTCTTGGCGACCACCTCGCGGAAACGCAGGATATGGCTCTCGCAGCTCATGTCGGTGTAGCCGACAAACTCGGTGGGTTGCTCGCTCTCGTTCACCACCACCCAGTCGCCATTGGCTTTTTCGGCGGCCTTGCGTGAGCGGTTCTTCTGCTCTTCGAGGTTGGCCTTGAAGCCTTCCATGTCGACGTTGATGCCTTTCTCGGCGGCCATCAGCTGGGTGAGGTCGATGGGGAAGCCGAAGGTGTCGAACAGCTCGAAGGCGAAGTTGCCGTCGATGTCTTGCTGGGGATGTTGCTCCACATAACCCTCAAAGCGCTTGATGCCTTGTGCCAAGGTGCGCAGGAACGAGGCTTCCTCCTCGCGGATGACCTTGCCGACCAGCTCTTGCTGCGACTTGATTTCAGGATAGTTGTGCTCCATCTGCTGCACCAGGATGGGCAGGAGCTGGCACACAAACGGCTCCTCGAAGCCAAGGAAGGTGAAACCATAGCGCACGGCACGACGCAACACGCGGCGGATGACATAACCTGCACCGTTGTTCGATGGCAGCTGCCCGTCGGCGATGGCGAAGCTCACGGCACGAAGGTGGTCAGCGATGACGCGCATGGCCACGTCGGTCTTCTCGGCCTTGCCGTATGCGATGCCCGACATCTTGGCGATGGCTTGGATGATGGGTTGGAACACGTCGGTGTCGTAGTTCGAGGTCTTGCCTTGCAGCACACGCACCAGACGCTCGAAGCCCATGCCCGTGTCGACATGCTTGGCGGGAAGTTCCACCAGCTGTCCGTTGGCCATGCGGTTGTACTGCATGAACACGAGGTTCCAAATCTCAATCACCTGCGGGTCGTCCTTGTTGACAAGGTCGCGGCCGGGAATCTGTTTTCTGGCTTCATCATCACGCAGGTCGATGTGGATTTCGGAGCAAGGGCCGCAGGGACCCGTCTCGCCCATCTCCCAGAAGTTGTCCTTCTTGTTGCCGTAGATGATACGGTCTTCGCTGACGTGTTCTTTCCAATAGCCATAGGCTTCCATGTCGGCAGGTTGGCCATCCTTCTCGTCGCCGCCAAAGACGGTGACATAGAGTCTGTCCTTGTCGATTTTCACCACCTCGGTGAGGTATTCCCAACCATAGGCGATGGCTTCTTTCTTGAAGTAGTCGCCAAACGACCAGTTGCCGAGCATCTCGAACATGGTGTGGTGGTAGGTGTCGTGGCCCACTTCCTCAAGGTCGTTGTGCTTGCCCGACACGCGAAGGCATTTTTGCGAGTCGGCGGCACGTTTCCACTTGGCAGGCTGGTTGCCTAGGAAGATATCCTTAAACTGGTTCATGCCAGCGTTGGTGAACATCAGGGTTGGGTCGTTCTTAACGACGATAGGTGCCGAGGGCACGATAGTGTGTTCCTTGGAGCGGAAGAAGTCCAAAAAACTATTTCTGATTTCGTAAGCGTTCATTTATAGTGAGTTATGTGATTTTACTTCAAAAAGTGATTCAAAAAAACGTGCAAATTTACGCTAATTATTCTATTTTTGCATCATGAATCACAATTTTGGGCGTTATTTATGGCCCAAGCCAGTAGGGAGATGGCAAAACAGAAGCATTACATATTCAATCAATTAACCCAGGATTTCGAGGTGCTTGAGACTTCCAAGTCGAGGACTTTCCTGCGCATCCTGTTGATTTCGCTTTCTGTGTTAGGCATCGCTTTTCTGTTTGCCGTCTTGCTGTTCACTTTCATCAAGTCGCCTAAAGAAAAAGCCCAAGCACGCGAGTTGGAATATATGAAGCTGAAATACGAGATTCTGAACGACCGTTTGGACGACCTTGAGGTCTTGATGACCGACATGGAACAGCGCGACAACAACCTCTACCGCGTGATGTTTGAGGCGGACCCGATTCCAAGCCAAGTGCGCCGTTCGGGTTTCTCGGATGCCGATCGCTATGCCGACTTCTACGGTTACATGAACTCGGATTTGGTGGTGAGCGCGGCCCGAAAGCTGGATGTCATTGCGAGCCAGCTGTATAACCAGTCGGTTTCGTACGATTCCCTGTTTGTGATGGCACGCAACAAGGCGGACATGTTGGCCCACATTCCCGCCATTTTTCCCCTGAAAGAGACTGAAGTCAAGTATATTTCTTCTTATTTCGGCTACCGTCCCGACCCGATTTACAAGATTGAGAAATTCCATAGTGGTATGGACTTTACGGCAGCTTTAGGCACGGAGGCTTACGCAACGGGCGACGGTGTGGTGTTTGATGTGGAGCGCAACGATTGGGGCTATGGCAATGTGGTGATTCTCGATCACGGCTATGGATATAAGACCCGTTACGCTCATTTGCTGAAACCGGCTGTGCGCAAAGGCCAGAAAGTGAAAAGGGGGCAACTTATAGGTTATATTGGTGCCACCGGCAAGGCTACGGGTGTGCATCTGCATTATGAGGTGCTGAAGAATGATGAGCAAATCGACCCTATCAATTTCTTCTACCAAGACCTTACGCCGGATGAGTACGATCTAATTCTGGAACAGTCAACCTTACCCACACAAACAATGGACTGATTTCAGTTAGGAGTTATTAGTTAGGAGTTGTTCAGTTGAGCATGCGTCATTGACTACGTCGAATGTTCGATTTGCGAGGAACGAAGCAATCCCGAATCTTGAAATCTTGAAATTTTGAAATTTTGAAATCTTGAAATCTTGAAATCATGGAAGATAATACCACCGGCAAATACTACTACAGCATCGGCGAAGTGGCCGCCATGTTCAATGTCAACACCTCCATGATCCGTTACTGGGAGAAGGAGTTTGATGTGCTGCGTCCGCGCAAGAACAAGAAAGGCAACCGTCTCTTCACCGAGCGCGATGTGCGCTATGTCCATGTCATCTACCAGTTGCTCAAAGTGAAAGGCTACACCTTGGCAGGCGCCAAGCAAGCCCTCAAGGAACGCTTCAGCGACTACGAGGAACGCATCATTATGCTGGAAACTTTGGACAAGACCCGCAATTTCCTGCTCGATCTGGACAAGGCCTTGGCGGAAAAGCAGAAAAAGGCATAATGCCTTATTTTGTCACTCCTTCAACAGTATAACCCGCTTTTTCAAGCAACTTCAACACCCCTTGTTCGCCGCAGAGATGGGCGGCACCCACGGCGAAAAGGGTCGGTTGTTCAGCCATCATAGCTGGCATCAGTTCAACCCAGTTGCGGTTGCGGTTGTAGATGAGTTTTTCTTCATCCTCTTCTGATGTGCCACAATTCATTTCTGATTCTTCTTCCAATACTTCCTCAATTTGCTGCAGGTTTTGCGTGAAGTAGGCGGTAATGATGAGCTTGGCTATTCTATTGGCTTCTTCAAAGTTGTCAACCGTGCACATTAAGTCGTTCGCCTGCTTTTCCAGTGGGGCGTCAAAGAGGATTCCCATTTGGAAATCAACGGTTTCAAACCCCTTGACGGACTTGCCACTCTGCAAGGCAAGGGTCTGGAAATAATTGTCAATCAATTCCATAGGGTTGAACGAAGGCATTTCTTTCATATAGGCGGTTAAAGTAAGGGTGGTGGAGAGGGCGACAGGAGTCATTTTCTCCATTTGTGCTGCAAAAGCCTCATCCTCTAGATTGGAGCCCATCACTTCAAGAAGTAGCGCATTCAGTCGTTCCAGCTGTTCAGCAGTGAACAAGGAGGACAAGGTAACCCCTTCCGGCAACATCTGTGCCTTTAGCAGACGGGTGGCATTCTCGGGTTTGAAAGCATCCATCATATCGAGTTCACCGCAAACTTGGTTGGTCTCCGCTATGGCCTTGCCCATACCTGGAATGCTGTCGGCAAACGAAGAGGGTGCCAAATGGTAGGTCCCGACAATATAGCTGGGCGATTCAAGCCCTTTGCCGGAGATACGATAAAGGATTTGTGCTTGAGTGGTAGAGATGAGACCGGCGATAAGCGCCACGGCCAAAAGGAGTGCTTTTTTCATTTCTTTTAGAATTTTGTTGTTAAGTAACTGTTCATAATTAAATTATGTTGTTCTTGACTTCGGGACTTCGTTTTTTCGACTATGACCAGTGACTATGACTATGACTGCTTTCACTTCCGTTGGAGCGGTCATAGTCATTGTCACAAGTCATTGTCAGATGGTCTTGTAGTCTTGTAGTCTTGTGTCTTTTATGTAAACTGAATTTACTCATTTACGTAATTCATTCTTCTAATAGATTCCTGGCTTTCAGATAAACCCTCCACTTGTCGAGCACCTGCTTCATATCATCGGGCAGTTCGGAGGTGAACATCATTTGCTTGCCCGTGGTGGGATGTACGAAGCCTAATTCCTTGGCGTGCAAGGCGTGGCGTGGCATAATCTTGAAGCAGTTGTCGATGAACTGCTTGTATTTCGAGAAAGTTGTGCCTTTCAGGATGACATCGCCGCCATACATCGTGTCGTTGAATAAGGGGTGGCCGATGTATTGCGAGTGGACACGAATCTGGTGCGTGCGACCCGTCTCTAAACGATATTCGTTAAGGGTCACATAACCGAAGCGTTCCAACACTTTCCAGTGTGTGACGGCATCTTTGCCGTGGTCGCCGTCGGGATAGACGGTCATCTTGCGACGGTCGTTGTAGCTGCGCCCGATGTTGCCTTCAATGACGCCTTCATCCTCGGTGAAGTCACCCCAAACCAAAGCATAGTAGCGACGGTGGATGGTGTGCTCGAAGAACTGGTGTGCCAGGACAGCCTGTGCGGCTTCGTTTTTGGCCACAATCATCAATCCCGTGGTGTCCTTGTCGATACGGTGGACCAGGTAACCAAAGCGGTTTTCGATGTTTTGGTGGGTCTGCTCGAAGTAATAGGCCAAACCGTGCAGCAAAGTACCGTCGAAGTTGCCGTGGCCGGGATGCACCACTAAGCCCGCTTGCTTGTTGATGACGATGACATCATCATCTTCGTAAACGATATTCAACGGGATAGGCTCAGGCTTGATGTCGGTCTCACGAGGCGGATAGGTGAACACGATGGAAATCACGTCGTTGGGTTTCACCTTATAATTTTGCTTGACAGCCTTTTCGTTCACCAAGATGTTGCCTGCCTTGGCGGCATTCTGCACGCGGTTGCGCGAGATGTTAGAAAGGTGGTTGGTCAAGAAGGTGTCGATGCGCTCGGGCTGTTGGCCAGGGTCGACCACCATACGGATATGTTCATATAGTTCGTTGCCTTCTTCTATTTCAGAAAGCATGTCATCCCCGCGCGGGGTGTTGAGTGGCATGGGATCTATGCTTTCTGAAGCCAGCTTGTCTATGCATTCGTTGAGGTCGTCGTTCATTTGCGAATGATGAATTTTTGGTTCAAAACTTGGCCTTCGTTCGTGGTGACGCTGAGGAGATATATCCCATCGGTGAGATGGTCGACAGGGATTATGGTCTGATATTCACCAGTATGCACTTTCCTTCCCGTAAGGTCGTAGATGCTCACTTGGCCGTTTTCGATGGGACCTTCAATATGAAGCAAGTCGTTGACTGGATTCGGATAGAGTTGCAAAGTGTTTTCGCTCTGTTCTTGAACACCAATATAATAAGATGCACCGACCACTGGCCTGATCATCAGCGAGCCGTGTTTGCTGCTTTGCTGCCACGATCCGTTGGTATTGATGAAGTTGTATTCAATATTGTCTATGGAGGTGTCGAAGCCGATGTTGATAAGGTCGTCGCTGCGCTGCTCGATGCCGATATAAAAGGCACCGGCAAGAGCTACGGTCTTGTTGAATTTGTAGTAGCTGAAACGATAGATTTGATCCTGCCATTGCGGGCGTTGGTTTTCGAGGCGATACAATTCCTCGCCGGGCTTGCCATTGGCGTCTTTCCAAACCACGATGTCGAAATACTTGTTGTTGGCATCGTTGAGCGTGTGGTTGAACAGCAGCTGCACACCTTGGATGGTGTCGAAGTCGGCGACGTCGAAACGCACGGCAAAGCGACCACCGGCAGGACGTACGCCGAAGCCCAACTCTGGAATGCCGTCATCATAGGCGTAGTAGTTGTACATACCCATACGGTAGACCATCGAATCGACCAAAGGAGGATTGGCGGTGGAGTCGTACAGATAATGGCAGATTTGGTATGAGACTGAATCATAATCCATACTGATGGCAAAGAGTTCGCCGACGTTTGGGCAAGCGGGTGACTCGTACTCATCGGAGCATTCCAGAAAACCATTGGTTTTATACGGGGGTATGGTGGTGGGTCTCACAACGCGTGTATAGTGCTGTCCTCCACCGATTTGTTGCACGGTATAGTAATAGTTGGCCTCGTGGTCAATGCCGTCAAGGTTGGCCACGTCAATTTCCAAATACTCACGCGTCAGGGTGTAGGGGTTGATGCGATATTGACGGTAGGGGATGGATTGGTAGCGGTTGAAGAACGAGGGCTGTTGTCCCGAGAAGCATATCATAGGATAGTCGGTGTCGTCGGCCGTGCGGTTGATGTTTAGGTACACGAAGTCGATGTTCCAGTTGTCCTCGTTGCTGCGGTTGCTGGGCAATGAATTGCCGACGATGCTGGCGTAGTTGTAGAAGCGGAAATAGAAGTCATCACGGAAATATTTCAAGTCGCGGATAGGAATCATCACCTGTTTGAAATACTGTCCGTCGTTCTCAGCCAAGAAGTCTTCCAAAGTCTGCCCAGGCACGCTCCAGATATGGTACCAAGTGGTGTCGGCCACGGTGGTAAAGACTGAGTCGCAGGGTACGGCAATGCTGCCTTGCGTTATTGTGGTCAGCGTGTCGGTGACAAGAGTGAAAAGGCCAGGTTGGCAACCTGTGGAAGCCCAAATGGTGTCACCGGGAAACAGCGTGTCGACTTGCATCTCGGCGAAGATGTCGGCTATGTCATAGTTTTGATAATCAAGGAACAGGAATTCTTGTCGTTCAGTGGTCGTCCCGAATTGCAGCACTAGCGAGTCTTGCTCCTCAGGCGCATTACCGTTGCCTTGGGGCTGATAATAGAAGCTCAGATATACCGAATCGGCAGGGGTGAGGGCGCGTGGCTCAGGTTCCATAATGGAGTCGAGGCGGATACGCACCGAGGTGAGGTATTCGGCCACAAAGGCATTACTGATGGCATAGCTATATACATTGCCGTTGGCATCGAGGACATCGAAGGTGGCCCCTTTGCGGTTAGGAGGACAAACGGGGAAGCCGGCATTCATCAATACGTTGTTGTCGGTCCACTTCGTTGAGTCAGGATAGGTATTGGATTGGCTGAAGTCATCGAAGAAAGGTAGGAAACGCGCTTCGGCGACCCTTTTTTTGACAGGGGCTTTGGTCGCATTGCCGAATGGAGTCAATATCTCTTGGGCGATGGCTGGGCTTCCTATGAGGCCAACGGCCATCATCAAGGCAAGCGCCTTAAAACTCATCTTCAAATTCATCTTCCTCTTCATAGTCGGTGGTCTCTATGGTTTCTGTAATCGTATCTATTATAATTGCAGGCTGTGGCACATTGGCTAAAGAGTCTTCGTGCAGCAGCTCTTTCATCTCTTTCTTGAAGTCCAGAGTGCGGCTTGAATGGTACCAAACATCTACGTAAGTACCTGGTTTTACGGCATTTGAGCTAGGACCAGGGCTCATCCTTCTGACGCACATATACTGAATGCTGTCGTTATCTTCCCTTTCTTCCAAGCCCAGATTGAGGCCAGCCAAGTTGAGCAGACGTTTTGTCTCTTCGGCGGATTTTCCGATGAGGTTAGGCACTTTTACGTTGGATTTGTCATCGCCAAGGCCCACGTGCAACGTGATTTTGCTGCCTTTCACCAATTCGGTGCCTTTCTCGATGGGTTCCCCTTGATAGTATTGTTCGACAACGTTGTTTTTGTAGGAATAACTCACGTATTCCAGATGGTCGACATCCAATCCGCTCGATTCAAGGCGGCCAATGGCTTCGCGCAACGAGATGCCTTTCAAGTTGGGCATCACGGTCTTTTCAGGGGTCACAGCCACGATGATGGCGTACACATTTCTGCCTTTCTTGATCTTTGAGCCAGGCAACGGGTCTTGCTGGTAGATGCTTCCAGGCTGCTGTCCCTTGGGATAGACGCTGTCGATGAGGATGAAATTGAAGTCCTTGTGGTGCTCGTGCTTCACCTGTTGGAAGTCTTGACCCACAAAATCAGGCATGATGTATACCTTGCCGTGACGAGTGTATCTGTCTAACGACCTGAATGTTAACCATAACAAAACGCCACATAGTATCACTATGAGGAGCAAGTTGAGATAAAATTTCTTTTCCTTTAGGAAGTGAAAGCGTCCCATATTTTTCCTATTTTAGCCGTGTTTTTTACAACTCAATTTTGAGCAGTTTTATTGCTCACATAATTAACCTTCATCCCGTACTTGATACGGGACGACAAAATTACAAAAAATATGAAAAACGTGGCAATTATTTGTGGCGGAGATTCAGGTGAGTTTGAAATTTCCGTCAAAAGTGCTCGGGTAGTGAAGCAGAACTTGAATCCGGAACTGTATAATTCGAAGATAATCGTAGTGTCGAAAAAAGGATGGTATGGACTCTTGAAAGATGGTACCCGTGTGGACGTTGACAAGAATGATTTTTCCATTTCAGTGGGCGGACACAGAACGAAATTTGATGTGGCTTTCAACGCGGTTCACGGCGAACCGGGCGAAAACGGGCCATTGTCGGGCTATTTGGAGTTGTTGGGTATTCCTTGCACTTCTTCTCCTTTGACAACTTGCGCCCTTACCTTCCACAAGGACTTTTGCAAGCGCTTGGTGGCATCCTATGGTGCCAGGGTGGCGCCATCTGTGCTGATTAACGAGGGGGAGAAATATGATGTCGACGAAATCATCAAGCAGTTGGGTCTGCCTTTGTTCGTCAAGCCGACCTGCAACGGCTCCAGCGTGGGTGTGACCAAGGTGAAGACAGCGGAAGAGCTTGCGCCTGCCATTTATACCGCGAGGGCAGCTGGCCGACAGGTGATGTGCGAGAAGTTTGTCGACGGTCGCGAGTTCGGCTGCGGCGCCATGGAATATAAAGGCAAGATGATGGTCTTCCCCTTGACCGAGATTTGCAGCAAGAACGAATTCTTCGACTATGAGGCTAAATACACAGCTGGAAAGTGTGACGAGATAACACCCGCCCAAGTGGATGAGGCCATTGAGACTGAAATCAAAGGGACGACGGCGATGTTGTATGAGAAACTGGAATGCAAAGGCTTTGTCCGTATGGATTACATTGTCAGCGACGAAGGTGTGTTCTTCATCGAGGCCAACATCGTCCCGGGCATGTCGGAGGCTAGCATCATCCCTAAACAGGCGCAATGCTTCGGCATATCGTTGGGAAGGCTGTTTGAAATGGCAATAGAAAATGTGTTATAAAACAAATGTAGAGACGTAGCGCGCTACGTCTCTACAAATCGTTTCATTGTTTTAATCGTGATTACACCGTCAAGATGTCTTTTGACTTCAGCTCCGTGAGGTCGTCGATCTTCTTGATGTATTTGTCGGTGAGTTTCTGGATTTCTTCTTGCAGGAGCTTCGACTCGTCTTCTGAGATGGTGTCTTTCTCCAGTTTCTTGGCTTCGTCGTTGGCATTGCGGCGGATGCCACGGATGCCGACTTTGGCTTCCTCGGCGGCGTTCTTGGTGCGCTTCACCAGCTCTTTACGGCGTTCCTCGGTCAAAGCGGGCACGCTAATGCGGAGGATTTCACCATTGTTGATGGGGTTGAAGCCCAAGTTGGCGTTCAAGATGGCCTTGGCAATGTTGCCGAGGGCGCTCTTGTCGAAGGGTTGCACCACAATCATACGGGCATCGGTGCAGCCGATGTTGGCGGTCTGCTCGATGGGCACCGTCGTGCCGTAGTATTCAACCATAACGCCGTTCAGCATGGCTGGACTGGCTTTTCCTGCCCTGATGCCCTGAAATTCATGCTCCAAGTGCTTGATGGTGTTGTCCATGCTTTCAGTGGCCTCTTCTAATACAAATTGAGAATCTTCAGTCATAGTTTTTCAAAATTTGAAGGCAAAAATAGTTTTTTTTTCGTTTTCGGATATTATTCTGCGTTATTTTTTTGTCCTTTACCATTCAAGGCTGAAAACTAAAGAGATGTTGGAGATGTTTTCTCGGGTGTCGTAGTAGTAACCCGATGCTCCCATTCCCATCAGATTTATCTGATAATGGGTGACGGTTATATCGCTGTAATAGGTGGCTACCGCCATCAGGTTGAAGGCTATGCTGCTATTGGTGGCAAAACGTACGCCAAAACCTATGTCGCCGTATGCGCCGAAGCCGTTGTCTTTCGAGGTCATTTGCGGGGTCAAATTCACGCGGGAGTTCGGGACAAAGTAGGCTCCGCCCCTGGCTCTTACCACAGGACTCACCTTATTAGTAGTGAAGATGTAGTGGAACGCTCCGTAAAACGGGATGACCGTAGGGTGGTTGAGACTGACGTTCACCCCTGCGCCTATACCGCCAAAAAATTTGTCGGTGAACTGATACCCGTGAGTGGTGGATAACTGGGAATTCACCAAACTTAAGTTATAAGCCAAACCATAAGCTGAGCCTGTTTCGAAAAAACCTTGATATCCGCTCGGAGAGCGGAACGGCTTTTCATTGTTGTCTTGTGCAAATGCCGTAATGGCCATAAGCAGGACGGCAAGAGCCAAAATTGTCTTTTTCATAACTGTTTTATTAAAAGTTACGAAAAGAAAAAGTGCAAAAATTGTTCCAAAAAGATTTTCCTTAGTTTAACGGCTCATACAATCCCGTCAAGACAGGGCTCTTCTTTGTGTAAAAATAGCTCAACTTGGTCACAACGAGAGGCTTCTTGCCTTGGTTCCAGAGGTAGGCCTTGACGGTCTTGCCTTCGGGCGTGAAGTCGTCACTGAAGAGGATGGCGTCGGCCACGGCATGGTCGCCAGGCAGGAAATGCCCATCCTCAGGCAATGAGCTGTGCCATAAAAGGAGGGAGTCGGTCGCCGCATCGTGAACCTCGATGACGGCAACGCATTGGTTGGCTTCGATCTCGTTGTGGAAGTGGACGACGATGCCCAAAGCCTCAACATCCTTTGGCAGTGAGTCGCACGAGAACGAACAGGCTTGTCCCCATTCCTGGCCTTCAACATAGTGGCAGGAATCGGTGCTCAACTCATTGAGCAGGTATTGTGCGCCTTCGTCAGGGGTCTTGCTCAATGTGAGGTAGCGCGAAGTAAACCAGTCTTTCTTTTCGATGAGGTAGGGATAGTTACCCACCGCCGTGACTTCCCAGATGGGGTTGATGTAATCGGTCCAACCGAAACCAAGCATTGGGGTTTCGTGGTGTTCGCTGAGCCAACGGTTGAAATCACCCAACTCGGCTTCGCGTACTAAATCACCCTCTTCGTTGTAGATACGGTTGAAGACGATGCGGTTCTCGACATCGGTCTTCGCTTGATAGAACTCGGCAGCCTCGCCAATCTCGGTGCGAGTGGCAAACTGTATGCGGTCGCCATATTGCTCATGGTCGGATTGCATCTCGACGGCAATCTGGTCAAAGCCTTGGTGATACATCAGGTCGTAATGTCTGCGTGTCAGGACTAGAGAAGTGATGCCGACAAAGAGTATGACGGCCACCACCAAGGCCGTCTGCCAGGCCGACAGCGTACGGCTCTTGAATAACGAGAAGGCCACGATGATGACAAACGGGAAACTGAAAATCAGCGTGCTGTGCTGCAAAATCGGCTCGCGGAACAAAGAGTAAGCGAAGGCGATGGCGAAGATGATGACGAACCAGGCGAGGCCTGCCCAACGCAAGGGATTCTTGCTCTTGTCGCGTTTGCCGAGGATGAGCGGCAGAAGGATGATGATACCCGTGGCAAACATGAACAGCTGCGAGTAGTTCATCGTGTATTGGATGAAGTCGAGGAGGAAAGAATTCTTGGGTGCACTCAGCCAACCGCCGATGCTGCCACTCACGAAGAGCTGCTGGTAGAAGATGGGCAGGGTAGGGGCGAACAAAACCACGGCTGCTATTCCGCTGAGCCAATAAGCCTTGCGCCGTTCTTTGGGTAGGAAGAACAAACCGGTGAGGAATACCAGACCCGCTTGCGCGATGGAGAAATACTGCATCAATGAGCAAGCCCATGCCGATAAGGCGAAGCCGATGTAGGTCTTTGTTGTCGGCGTTTTCGTCTCGAAAACGACCTTATACCAAAACCACGCCATCAGCAGGACAAAAAACAATCCCACTGAATAAGGCCGCGCCAATTGAGAATAAAATATAGTAAACTGGCTGACGGCGAAGAAGGCCGCCGAAAACAAGCCTACCTTGCGGTTGAACCACTGTCTACCTATTAAATAAATAAGGTATACGGAACCGACACCCATCAGCGCGAAAGGTAGCTTAACCCAAAACTCGTTCATGCCGAAGAGTTTCACCCAACCCCAAAGGAACAGCTGCACTCCGATGGGATGGCTGTCGGGCATGACGCCTTGTTGGATGAAGTCGTGGAAATTATCGAAGCGGGTGCGCAGCAAGGCACTGAACTCATCGTGCATAAAGGGCACTTGGCCAAGTTTCCATAGCCTCAAAATGGCTGCCACCACGAGGATGACAGCCAAGAGGATGAGGTCAAGCTTTTTGCTTGGCTTGTTGTGCGTCTTCCGTAGATGGTGTTTTCGGTTTTTCATCTTTTTGTTTGGTAGAGACGCAAAATTTTGCGTCTCTACAATTATTTGGTCACCAAGGTTCCAATATTCTCACCACGTAACACCTTCATCAAGTTGCCGCGCGTGTTCATGTCGAAAACGTACATCGGCATGTCGTTCTCCTTGCACATGGTGAAGGCGGTCATGTCCATCACCTTCAAATTACGCTGGTAGGCCTCGTCGTAGGTAATGTGCTCGAACTTGGTGGCCGTCGGGTCTTTCTCGGGGTCGGCGGTGTAGATGCCGTCCACGCGGGTGCCTTTCAGGATGATGTCAGCCTTGATTTCGACGGCGCGGAGGGCAGAGCCAGTGTCGGTGGTGAAGAAGGGGTTGCCTGTGCCGGCTCCCATCACCACGATGTGGCCTTCCTCAAGCAAGCGGATAGCCTTGGCACTGCTCATCGTGTCGGCAATGCGGTCGATGTAAAGGCCAGCGAGCAAAGTGGCTTTCTGTCCCTTGCCTTGCAGGGTCGATTGCATGGCCATCGAGTTGATGACGGTGGCGAGCATGCCCATATAGTCGCCTTGGATGCGGTCCATGCCCTTCGAGGCACCTTGCAGGCCTCGGTAGATGTTGCCGCCGCCGATGACGATGCCGATTTGCACACCCGCTTTCGCGGCTTCGATGATTTCGTCGGCATATTCATTCAGCCGTTGTGGGTCGATGCCGTATTGCTGGCTGCCCATCAGGGCCTCGCCGCTAAGTTTCAATAATACTCTGTTGTATTTCATATCGTTGGGATTTATAATTTAACTTCGTTGAATACTTCGTATTTCAAGATTTCAAGATCTTGTGATTTGAGGCTACAAAGATACAGGTTTTATGGGAAGAAAGAGAATGTTTTCTCGCGTTACAGTTGGAATGTGAGAGATTTTCATCGGAAAACGCAGTTTTTTTCACCCCAAATTTATAGGAAAACGCAGTTTTTTGAGGATGATTTTTATAGGAAAACGCAATTTTTGTTTTGTAATTCATTGAAAATTAAATTGTTTATAAATATGCTTTTTCTTTGGGAGTTTATCTTGTCAAAATACAGAAAAATCCATCATTTTGCCCTTTCGTTTCATTCCTTTTCCCTATTTTTGCGATGGATTTGGTGTGCCAAGTCTGTCATATAGAAGCGTTATGCTTGTCTTGTAAGTCGAGAACCTTTGAAATTCGTGAAGCATACAGTTCCACGCTTCTATTTTGCTGTAATTAATAGGGGAACTAAGGATTCTCCTGCGCTTTTGGAACGGAAAGCCGAATATTAAAGAATGAAATTTGGTAAGTTATATTTGTTGCTTGTGTTTTTTGTCTTATCTAGTTGGAATAGTGTGTTTGCACAATCCGTGACATTTTCAGACCTGCGTTTGGAGCATAATGCTCCTGACAATAGTGGAAGGAATATGCTTCAATTCCATTACAGTGTGACTGTGACGGGTTGTCAAGGACATGATGTACGTCTTTATATGTGGGTGGATATTCCACAAGGAGTGACCCATTACTATGCTGATGGCAACAAAATGATATCACAAAGTAATAATTTGCATTGTTCTTGGGAAACTACCAATTTCCAGAATGGGTGGATAGGCATATACAATGACCAGTTGAACCCAAAACCTGGTAAAAACACCTACTACACTCGCCTTGGAGCATGGGATGAAACATTGGGCCAGTATATCGGGTGGAGTGATTTCCTTAGTTTTGAGAATACAGGTAGCATTGGCCCTACAGCGACATTAAAGAACTGTCATGTTGACCATCAAAAAGAACAAGGCATGACATTTCATTTGGACTTCCAAGTAGATAACGACAAAGGAAAAGATGTTTGGTGTATCGTTGAGTTGGCATATTATGATTATGATAGAGGAACTAATACATATTATTTTAATCGTACTGAAGGAAACTATAAGTATAATAACCATTTAGCAGTTTCTTCAAAACATTGTGCTATCTATGACAATACATTATTTACTAACATACAAATGTTTTTGCCGTATTCTGAAATAACGGCTGCGATAGGAAATAATCTAGATTGGGGAAGAAAAATACTTTATTGTGTTAAGGTTGTTGATGCTGATGGGAGAGTTTTGTTGGAAGAATGGAAAAAGACACCTGAGATGAGTTATTATCAACGTGGCATATGTGGGTTTTGCAAAGGTACTAGTAAATGTTTTATGTGTAAAGGAACAGGATGGTTCATGACAGGAAGCTGTAGTCAATGTTTTGGTAGAGGAAGATGTACATATTGTGGTGGAACAGGAGGACACTTAAATCAGTTGTCATACAATGTCGGTGATCCAGAAACCGATCCCAATTATTGGCAACAAATTAATAATCAAACAATTATTAATCAGCCGATGCCTGATCCAGTTTCCAGAAAGATGGATTGTGTTGATTGTAAAGGAAGTGGCAAATGCACATGGTGTGCAGGTAGAGGTGAATATAGGAATCGTTATACTGGTACGATGGGCGATTGTGAAAAGTGTCACGGAGGAGGTGTATGTCCCACTTGCCATGGTCATGGATATTATTACTATTGATGAGATTTATTTAAATGTTGTCTATAAATCAAAAACGAGCGGAACCAAAATTTGATTCCGCTCGTTTTTGATTAAAGGGTGATTACTCCACCGCTTCCATTCGTCCGTGGCAGTTCTTGTACTTCTTGCCGCTACCACAGGGGCAGGGGTCGTTGCGCCCCACTTTCTTCTCCACATGGATGGGTTGCGTGATTTGCTTCTGCTGGGTGTCGCTGTGCGACTGCGCCAGCAAGTCTTGACGCTGCTCGCGGATCTTCGATTTGTCGATGCCTTGCGGACGCGACTCGCGCACGGTGTTCGGATCTTGTGTCGGGATGTCGGCACGCATCAGGAAGGAGATGACGTCTTCATTGATTTTCTCCAACATGGCCTTGAACAGGTTGAACGACTCCAACTTGTAGATGACTAGCGGGTCTTTCTGCTCGTATGAGGCGTTCTGTACCGATTCCTTCAGGTCGTCGAGTTCACGGAGGTGTTCCTTCCAGGCATTGTCGATGAGGCCGAGGGTGATGCTCTTCTCGATGCAGAGGTTCACCTCGCGGGCACCGTTTTCCACGGCTTTTTTCAAGTTGACAATGACGTTCATGCCACGCTTGCCATCGGTAATCGGGATGGCGATGTTCTCGAAGTGGGTTTGGTTCTCGTACACGTTCTTGATGACGGGCAACGTCTTTTCACCGATGATACGGGCCTTCTCCTTATAATGCTCCAATGCGGCATCGAAGAGCTTTTCGGCCAACTCTTTGGTCTTGCTTCTGTCAAACTCTTCTTCGCTGAAAGGTGGCTCGATACCCATACTCGAAAGCAACTCCATCTTGAGGCCTTCGTAGTCTTTGGCATCTTGGAATTCCTCGATGAGCTTCTCGCCGAAGTCGTACATCATGTTGTTGAGGTCGATGGAGAGACGCTCTCCAAACAGGGCATGACGGCGTTTCTTGTAGATGACCTCACGTTGTGCGTTCATTACGTCATCGTATTCCAACAAGTGCTTACGTACACCGAAGTGGTTCTCTTCGACCTTCTTTTGTGCTTTCTCAATCTGTTTGGTCATCATCGAGTGCTGAATGACCTCGCCTTCTTGAATACCTATACGGTCCATCATGGTGGCCATACGTTCAGATCCGAACAGACGCATCAGGTTGTCTTCCAAGGAGATGTAGAACTGAGAGCTACCTGGGTCACCTTGACGGCCGGAACGACCACGCAACTGACGGTCGACACGGCGAGATTCATGACGCTCGGTGCCGATGATGGCCAGACCGCCTGCTTCCTTCACGCCAGGTCCTAGCTTGATGTCGGTACCACGACCTGCCATATTGGTGGCGATGGTCACGGTGCCTGCTTGACCGGCTTCCTTGACGATTTGGGCTTCCTTGAAGTGCAACTTGGCGTTCAACACGTTGTGTGGGATGTTCTTACGCGTCAGCATGCGGCTGAGCAACTCGGAGACTTCCACCGAGGTGGTACCCACCAACACGGGACGTCCTTCACTGACCAATCTTTGAATCTCTTCGATGATGGCGTTGTACTTCTCACGCTTCGTCTTGTAAAGCATGTCATCCTGGTCGATACGGGCGATGGGACGGTTGGTCGGGATGACGACCACGTCGAGTTTGTAGATATCCCAGAACTCACCGGCTTCCGTCTCAGCGGTACCGGTCATACCAGCCAGTTTGTGGTACATACGGAAATAGTTCTGCAAGGTAATGGTGGCATAGGTCTGCGTGGCGGCTTCCACCTTCACGTTTTCCTTGGCCTCCACGGCTTGGTGCAGACCGTCGCTCCAACGGCGGCCTTCCATGATACGGCCCGTTTGCTCGTCCACAATCTTCACCTTGTTATCGATAATGACGTAGTCGACATCCTTTTCAAACAAGGTGTAAGCCTTCAGCAGTTGTTGAACAGTGTGCAGGCGCTCCGATTTTTCGGCGAAGTTACGCATCAGCTCAGCCTTACGCAACACTTTTTCGTCGTTGCTGAGGTCGGAGTGCTCCAACTCGGCAACCTCACTGCCCACATCGGGAATGATAAAGAACGACGGATCGTTATAGGCTTGGGCAAGTTGCTCGCTGCCCTTATCGGTAAGGACAACGGTATTCAGTTTTTCGTCGATGACGAAATACAACTCATCATCGATGATGTGCATGTTCTCATTACGGTTCTGCATATAGAAGCCTTCGGTCTTCTGCAACAAGCTCTTCATGCCTTCCTCGCTGAGGAACTTGATGAGGGCGTTGTTCTTAGGCAGACCACGGAAGGCGCGGAAGAGTTGGTCGGCGCCGTGCTTCTTCTCGTCTTCGGTGGCGTTGGGGTCGGTGAGGATCTTCTTGGCCTCAGCCAAAATAGAAGTCACATAACGCTTCTGGGCTTCATACAGCTTTACGACATCGGGTTTCAGCTCGTCGAACTCCTGTTGGTCGCCGCGCGGTGTGGGACCACTGATGATCAAAGGCGTACGGGCATCGTCAATCAACACGGAGTCGACCTCGTCAACGATGGCATAGTGGTGCTTGCGTTGCACCAGCTCGTCTGGATTACCTGTCATGTTGTCACGCAGGTAGTCGAAGCCAAATTCGTTGTTGGTACCGTAGGTGATGTCGCAGTTATAGGCTCTGCGACGGGCGGCCGAGTTGGGCTCGTGCTTGTCGATACAGTCGACGGTGAGGCCGAGGAACTCATACATCGCGCCCATCCACTCGGAGTCACGCTTGGCCAGGTAGTCGTTCACGGTGACCACATGCACGCCCTTGCCTGCCAAAGCATTCAGGTAGACGGGTAGGGTAGCCACGAGGGTCTTACCTTCACCAGTGGCCATCTCAGCGATCTTGCCTTGGTGCAGCACGATACCGCCGATGATCTGGCAGTTGTAGTGTACCATATCCCAAGTCACCATGTTACCGCCGGCCATCCAACTGTTCTTGTAGTAGGCCTTGTCGCCTTCGATGGAGACGTGCTCGTATTTGGCGGCCAGCTCGCGGTCGAGGTCGGTGGCAGTCACCTCCACGGTTTCGTGCTCGCAGAAGTACTTGGCGGCGGCCTTCACCACGGAGAACGCTTCGGGAAGGATATCGTTCAACGCCTCCTCGATATGGTCAAGCTCTTGTTTTTCAAGCTTGTCGATTTGGGTGTAGAGCTTCTCTTTCTCGTCGGGATCCATGTCGAAGTTGGCTTCGGCCTTGGCTTTCAGCTCGGTGATTTCGGCCACTTCGGTAGCGGTCTTGTTCTTGATGTATTCTTTGAATTCTACGGTTTTATGTCTCAGGCTGTCGATGTCGAGCTTCTCGATTTGCTCGTAAGCCTTGAGGGTCTTTTCGAGTATGGGCTGCAGGGCCTTGTTGTCGCGTGAGGCCTTGTCGCCAAAGAGTTTCTTTAGAAATCCCATTTATCCAATGATTTAAAATTCAAAATTTAAGATTTAAAATTCAATGGTTTGCGTCGAGCACAAAATTCGTGCAAAGGTACGGTTTTTCCGTGAATGGTGGAAAAAATGTGTCAAAAAGGCAGAAAAACAGTTGTTTTAGGTCCTACAATGCAAATCGTTCGAATTGTTCTACAAAGTTCCTGATTTTATGCAATAAATACATTGTACTGCATAAAAAAGCATATTTTTTGTGCAATAGGAATTGAAAATTGAATAAAAAGTGGTATTTTTGTCGGCAAAATAATAGAATATGAAGACAATCATTTTGAATCAAAGAAAAGAGCGTGATGAACTGTTGTCGCGTCCTTATCTGACACGGCGGATCAACCAAGATACTGAAATGTTGTTGGACAGTCATCTTATTAAATTGATAACGGGACCTCGGCGTGTCGGCAAATCTACACAGGCTCTGCTGATGTTGCGGGACAGGAATTTTGCCTACTTGAACTTTGACAGTCAGCAGTTGTTGAATGCATGGGATGCCAATCTGGTCATGCGGATGCTGGATGATGTCTATCCTGGTTACAAGTATCTTCTTCTCGACGAGGTACAGAATCTTGATGCTTGGGATTTATGGGTTAGTGAGCTATACAGACAAGGGAAAAATCTTGTCATCACGGGAAGCAACGCCAAGATGCTTTCGAGCGAGATGGCTACGGCGCTGACAGGGAAGTACTTAAAGGTTGAGATGTTGCCGTTCAGCCTTGAGGAGTTTTTCGATTGGAATAAATTGGACCTCCGTATATTGAATCCTGAACAACAAGCAGACGCCTCTGCACTGATGGACGACTATATGAGGAATGGCGGTTATCCGGAGGTGGTAGCCTCGCGACAACTGACACGTACTTACCTTGATACATTGTTTGATTCCATCGTGTGGAAGGATGTGGCAAAGCGCCACAATGTCCGAAACGTTACGGACTTAAACGACTTGGCCTTGTATTTGGTCTCCAATTTCTGCAATCCTTTGAGCGCCAGTGAACTAACGGATGAACTAGGCTTCTCCAGCGTCAACACAACCAAGAAGTATATGGACTATCTGCACGAGCCTTACCTATTCTATTATCTGCCGCGTTACAACAACAAGCTGAAGTTGATGAAAAAGGCACCGCGGAAAGTTTATGTGGTTGACAATGGTTTTGTTGCCGCCAAGGCATTCTCTTTGAGTGACAATTTGGGACGACTGCTTGAAAACCAGGTGTTCGTCGAATTGTTGCGACGTGGGTATGATCCCGATAAGACCATGTTTTATTATCGTTCGCGCAACGACAAGGAAGTGGATTTCGTTTTGCGCAAAGGCACACATATAGACCAATTAGTGCAGGTGTGCTATGATATGAGTAGCCCCAACACAGAGAAGCGCGAGGTTGACAGCCTTACGGAATGTGCAGAGGAACTGAATTGCAGCAACCTTGTCATCGTGACGAACAAAGAGAAGCGTACCATAGAAAAAGTTGGTTATAGAATAGATGTTGTGCCTGTGCAAAAGTGGAGTGCTCCTTTGGTCAACTAATACAGTCATAGCATCTTTTCCCGAGATTTTTAGCCAAAAAAGGGGCCTTTTCCGTCTTTATTTCCCATAAAGTCGCCGAACTCTTTCGTCAAGATACCGCTCAGGCGAGGGTGCCGGCGCTTCACCGATTTTGTTGCCCTTGGTGATGAGGATGTACTCGGGGAAAGTGCGGACATTATAGGCCTCCAAGAGGAGAATGTTGTCACCGAGGTCGAGGAGGGGCCAGTCCTGATGCTTCTCTTCAAACTGCTGCTTGTAGAACGCCATCTTGTCGTGCGTGGCGATGGTGATGATCTGCACTGTGTCTCGCCATTGGTAGTGGAGGCTTCTCAACTCTGAGAACTGATACTCGCTGACGGGCGACGTGCCGTCGACGAATTGAAGCAGCACCAAGCGGTCCTTGTAATCCGCGAGGCTCATTTCGTTGCCGTCGCGGTCTTTCAGGGTGAAGTTAGTGGCCGTTGCGCCTGGGGCGAGGTGGTTGAACTTCTCAAAGAAATCGCTGATGATGGTCTTGTGCTCTGGATATTTCGTCTGAGACTTAATGTGATTAAGGTGATCTTTGGCGAGACGACCAGTGCTGCGGTCACCGTAGCAGAGTTTCTGCAAATTATAGATGGTGATAAGCTCGGCAAGTTGAGGGTTTTTCGCCATAAACGGGTCGGTGGCCAAATATTTCTTGAAGGCAGCAGGACCTTGGGCAAAGGCATCGTTGAGCAGGTGGCTGTCGTAGGCACTGTTGAAGTAACCATCAAATAGCTCCTTGAACAGGTCGATATAAGCGCTCTGCGTATATAGCACAGGCTGTCCGTCGAAGTAGTCCTTGATGATTTTCTTTCCGCCGTCGGTGCTGATACCCAGGCGAATAGCGGCTGCTTTGTAGCGGTTGTGGTTCTTCACATAGTCCGATTTGATGTCGGGCAACTCCTTGTTGATGGTGTTCTGGATGGAGTCGATGTAGCGTAGCTGACGGCCACGGTAGATCTGGTTGAAATGCTCCGTCATGTAGGCGTTGATGATCTCCTCAGAATAGATGATTTGGCGGTAGATGCCTTTGTCGGTAGCGCGCTTCACACGGATGGTGGGCAGTTCCTTCTCGAAATAGGAGACGTCATCTTTCTTCTCAGGCACGATGATTTCAATGTCGTAGGTGGCATTGGGTGTGAGGATGAGGTCGACGGACTCCAAGCCGACAAAAATGCGGGCGGGTAGGATTTGTTTCACTGAGCCCTCAAGGATGAAATGCCCGTTGGCATCGGTCTGGCCTTGGTCAAGCAAAGTGCCAGTCTCGTTGACGAGGTCTTCGTAGGCGAAAAGCCTGATTAAGGTATTGGTCTTGTTGCTTCGTCCGGTAATCGTCACATTTTGAGCGCTTACCGAGAGGCTTAGAAGAATGAACAAAAAAGCGATAATCCCTTGTTTCATGTTTGCTTAACGATGTTAGGCTTTATTTATTGTCTTTGACCAACTTGGCACATCCCTAAGGGATGCGTAAAACCTTTGACTTTGTTGGTTTTACCAAACGATTCATCCCTACGGGATGCCCGTTTTTTCCCGTAGGGAAAAGCGTTCGGTTGAATTTATTTCGAAGATAAAACCATTCATCCTGAGGGATGTGCTTAAAGTAAATCATTCTTATCTTTCGGGCAACTTCACCTCGGCGGGCAGGAACTTGGAGGTGTCGCCACCGTTTTTGTAGATGTCGCGGACGACGCTTGATGAAACGCCCACCAGCTCACTCTCGGTGAGCAGGAAGATGGTTTCCAACTCAGGATGCAGGCGCTTGTTGGCGTGGCCGATCATGTTTTCGTACTCGAAGTCACTGCCGCAACGCAGACCGCGGATAATGGTGTTGGCGCCCACTTTCTTACAGAAGTCAGCGGTGAGGCCCTCGTAGCTCTCCACCTTCACTTCTGGATAGTTTTTGAAGACGGCCTTGCACCATTTGATGCGGTCTTTCAATTCAAAGGTGGAACGTTTCTCCATGTTGATACCGACGGCGACATAGATCTCGTCGAACATAGGGAGGGCTCTTAAAACGATGCTGCGGTGACCCAAGGTAATGGGGTCGAAGGAACCGGGGAAAACGGCTATTCTTTTCATGATTTTTTGATTATCAATTTGCTTTTTTATACCTCGAAGCACTACACTAACGCTTTTTACCGTCATGGCGGAGGAACATCCGCCATCTCCTAAGCGCGGAGACGACACCCAGTCGCATAGGAGATTGCGGGTCAAGCCCGCAATGACGAGTAAGGGTCGGTTTTAGTGCTCCGTTGCTAGTCTGCAAAAGTATTACTTTGTTATGATTTGACGCAATTCTTTTCCTAGAATTTCGCTTGTTGAACGGTAAGTATTTTTCAAAAAGCCATCAATCTTCTCATTTCCAATGAGTTTGATTTCTGTGATGCCTTCCTCTGTCTGCGGCTTAGGCTGGATGGTCTCAGTGGTGCTCATCAGATACCAATAGGTGCGCTTCAGCGTCCATACCTCATGCTCCAAATAACAATGCCAAGTGGATGGTAATTCTTTGATAATCTTTAGTTTGCCAATGCCTGTTTCTTCCTCCACCTCGCGCAAGGCAGCCACTTCTGGTGTTTCACCTTTTTCTATATGCCCCTTGGGCAAGTCGGGGATGCCTTTGCGCACGATGCTGACGAACTTGCCATCAACGACCACGACACCACCCGCCGCAGGAGCCATCTTGAAGGTCTCTTTCAAAGCTGCGGCCACGGCATTTTCACCCACTTCATGGATGAAAGTGTCGCCCGGATTACGGTCGTCGAGCCATTCGGGTAAAAAATCGCACAACAATTCGGTGTCGTATCTGTCAGATTCTTGGAGCGTTGCGTCAAGTTTTAAAGAATTGCCTTCGATTTTTGGAAAAATCAAGGCTTTATTTTCGTGAAAAATCTTGTACATTTGCAGTCAGTTTATGTTTTGAAGCAACAAAAATAGACAAATTCGTTGAATGTAGGGCTGTCACACCGTGGCAGCCGCCGAAATGAAAGAAATAAATCGAGCAACTATGAAATACGATGACTCAGCATTGACATTGGCCTTGCATCTGCTGCAGATTAGAGCCGTGAAACTCAGTCCTCAAGCCCCGTTCACGTGGGCCTCTGGATTGAAAAGCCCCATTTATTGCGACAACCGCGTCACCCTCTCTTATCCTGCTGTGAGAACGTACATCCGCCAGCAGTTTGTGGAGAAAATCATGCAAAACTACGGCAAGCCCGATGTGATTGCCGGTGTGGCCACAGGGGGTATTGCCCAGGGCGCGTTGGTGGCTCAGGAAATGGGGTTGCCCTTCGTGTATGTGCGCTCTGAGAAGAAATCGCACGGTATGCAGAACCAGATTGAAGGTGTCATCAATGCGGGACAGTCGGTGGTGGTCGTCGAGGACTTGGTCTCTACAGGCAAGTCGAGCCTCTTGGCGGTCGATGCTTTGCGTGAGGCTGGAGCCGAGGTGAAAGGTATGGTGGCCATTTTCACCTATCAGATGGACCTCGCCAAGAAGAACTTCGAGGAAAAGAAATGTCAACTGGTCACATTGTCGAACTACGAGACGCTGATCCACAAAGCCATGGAAGAGAAATATATCTCCGAAGAGGATGTGCAATCCTTAAAGGAATGGCGCCAGGACCAGCAGGCTTGGAGCGACAGGTGGAGTTAAGGAAACAAATCTGACACAAATTTTGATTAAATAGAAAAAGCCGACATTGCTGTCGGCTTTTCTGTTTTATTGTGGCTGTGTATTGTTTTGACGCAATCACTTTACAACACAAACTTTATCTCTTTTATATCAAATGTGTAGAAAGTTTGTTGATTATCAACAAGTTGCAGCCGCCCAAACGGATCTATCCCCGTCATAAACAGCCGCAAAACCTTTTCGCCCACTTCATAATCCGCCCAGGTGCGGTAACGGAATAACCTTTTCAAATAATCCGGTTCAATGGTTGTCGGGTCGGATTTCAGTTGCTCTACTTTTATAATAATATGCTCTGCGATTTGTTCCAAAAGTGGTTGCAATTCAAAATCATTTCCCGAAATCATCTTTAGTGAAATCGGGTGTGTCGGCCAATCCTGAAAGTGCATTTGGTTGACATTCAAACCAATGCCGATGACGGAGACATCCATCATATTAGTCTTGATGGTGCTGTTGATAAGGATGCCAGCGAGTTTGCGGTTTTCATAAATGATATCGTTCGGCCATTTGATGCTGAGTTTTTCGGCGGGCAATAATTCATCCAGAACCTCAATGATGCCTAGGGGTATAGCTTGGGAGAGTAGAAACTGTCGCTCGGCAGGCAAAAAACTCACGTCTAAGGCCAAAGAGAAAGTGAGGTTTTTTCCAACCTCACTTTCCCAGCCGTTGTTTCCCATGCCTTTGCCCGCAGTCTGCTCGTCGGCGCTGACCACCCAGTTGCGGATGTCGCACTGCTGACGTTGCAGGTAGGCGTTGGTGGAGTCAATCTGCTCTAAATGGACGTATTTGAGCATTATTTCACAACGATTCTTTGCGTTTCGTTGCCGATTTGAATGACGAAGATGCCCGCACCATAAGCCTTCATGTCGACTTGCAGCTTGCCCTTGCATTGGCCTTCAAAAACGCGCTGACCGACCAAGTTGTAGATGGTGACATTTTGCTTCTCAAGACTGAAGATGTTGAGGAGGCCATCGGTAGGATTGGGGTAGATGCAAGTGCTGTAGTTGAGGTTCTCTTCCACATCGGCAGTCACCTCGTAGGAGAACTCGGTGCTCTCGCTGTATTCGAAGCGGCTACCCGAGAACATCGTTGACGACCCAGCCCTCAGACCATAGACAGCAGAGCCGGTCAGTCCGTCGCCGCCTGCGTCGTAGATGGTGAAGTCGTAGCAACCGTCGGCAGTAATGACAAGTGTGTCAATATACATAGTGTTAGGTTCTGCGTAGGGACCGCCTTCTTGGATGACTTCGCCAGTCGAAAGCTTGGTGACTTTCCAGGTGGTTTCTTGAGGGTTGTTGTCGGTACGGATGTTCACTTTGATGACTTTGCCTACGGCCTGGTATGCTTCCTTGATGGTGAAGGCGGCTATGTCGTCGTCAGGAGCTTCGTCTTGGCCATTGTTGACGCTCTTGATTTTCACCTCAAGTATATTCTCTTCCTCGACTGGGAAAACAACTTCGCCCAAATCAATGGTCTCGGAACCGAAGGTGGCCAAGTTGCCCGACCATTCGACGGTCTTCAAAACTTCACCGTTGACGAGCACTTCCAGCTCGGCGGAGGTCAGAGCATTGCTGCCGTAGTTGGTCAGCAAAACCTGTGGCTCCTCAATACCGCTGCAATTCATCTTTTTGACGTCAGTGATGTCGCTCACAGCGGCCTCGTTGGCGAAGAAAGGATTGGCGCTGGGGCTCGACTTGCAAGCCTGATACACTTCTTTCGTGTTCGAGTTTTGCACCCATGCAATGGCGTCCAGCTGATCCATATTGTAGATATTGGCCAGCTCCCAAGTGAAAGTGTAGGCGAAGTAACCATCGGCTTCCAAATTGCCGAGGGATTGACCAGACGAGCTGGGCAGGAGCTTCTTCATCACATCGTAGAAGTCTTTCTCGCCATTGGGACCAGGGGCGGAATTAAAATGTATTTCCTTTTCGATAACTCCTACGTAAAGCTTTGAGCTGCCTGCAATGTCGGTTGAGACACGGCCCATCACATGAACGGTGATGGTGTTTTGTGCGTCGTTCAATTCCCACGAAAGGCGCATCTGCATAGGTGATTCGATGACGGATAGCTGGTCAATGATACTTTGGGTAATGTTGCCTGAATTGCCTGAAAAGCGGTTGCCATCGACGACAACGTGAGGCACGCTGTTTATGTTATAATAACTGACGCGAGACCCGTTATCGGCAGTATTGTGCAAATACATTGGGTCTGCTCCTGAAGGCCAGCTCACATGGTATTTGATGGCCACCACCTTGTCGGGATTGCTGGCGATGAGTGCATCCATTCCGGGATTATACATCGCACATGGGCCGCAACCTGTGTTGGTGAAACTCTCGAGAAGTAACATTCGCTCGTTTTGAGCATTGGTTTTCAGCGAAACCAGCATCAGCAGGGATGCCAAGAAGATGGTAAATCTTTTCATTAGAGTAACTTTTAGTTGATTTTCTGCACAAAAGTAGATATTTTTCAAAAATTGGCAATGTTTTTGTTGCATGATTGAGAAAAAATTCGCATTTTTGCAAGTTGAAAAGGGAAAATAAAACAAAAAACATACGCTATGATTAAAAAGACTATTTTTACTTTAATGTTTCTGACTGTAATGGGTTGGGTTTCAGCACAATCATTACGGTTTGAATGGAACGGAAACGTCTACACAGAAGGCGAGACGGTTGAATGCACAAACGATGAATTCGGCTACGGTGAGTACATTCAACACATGCAACTTAAGAACTTAACCTCGGATGACTTGAACGTCATCGTTGAGAAAGAGGTTGTGGAGGATCTTGAGGGTGCTTCCAACTTCTTCTGCTGGGGTATGTGCTTTAGCCCGGATGTTTTTGTCAGTCCTAATCCTGTTACTGTGGCTGCCAATAGCGTCACCAATGAAGACGCCTTGTCGTTCCATGCGTATTTTGACCCAAGCCTTTATGGCAAAGTGCAGGTGAAATATTCCGCTTATGACGAACGTCACCCCGAAGATCGTGTCACCATCAATGTTGTTTTCAACAAGTCAGGTGTGGGTGTACGCGAGGCTGTTGCTGTGCATTTTGGGCATGCTTATCCCAATCCGGCTTCCTCGGTAGTGAATTTCGACTACAACATCAACGCTGGTGACAGGGCTTCCGTCTCGGTCTACAATCTGCTTGGCCAGGAAGTGAGGAACCAACAGGTGAACACTTTGCAGGGGCGTCTCTCCGTCTCGGTGGCCGACCTTAACGAAGGTATCTACTTCTGCAAATTGTTCGTGAACGGTTGCGCCGTGAAAACGGAAAAATTCCTCGTCAAGAAGTAAAATCTTCTTCGGTTTGAGTTACAAAGGGTGATGTCGACTGATATCGCCCTTTTTTCGTTTGAAAGCGTCTTTTAAATGCTTAAATTGGATTTTTTTGAAATTTTTTGATTTTTTTCTTTACGGTTTCAAGATTATTTCTTTACTTTGCAAATTGTTAGATTTTAGGTATAATACAAATATTCTTTTTTATATGAGCAACTTTCATTTTAAGAACTTGATTCTCACTGCACTATTCGTTTTTGCTGGCTTGGCAGCCTTTGCTCAGGAGGATAACAGCATCAAAGGCTTTGTCTACGAGGAGTCGACAGGCGAACCTATGATGTTTACCAACGTCTATCTTAGGGGCACTTCTTATGGCGGCGCAACCAATGAAAACGGCTATTTCAACATCAACCGCATCCCCGACGGACGCTATACCTTATTAATTACAAGCGTGGGTTACGACACTATCAGCGAGACGTTCAACCTGTCGAAAGGCCAGAGCATCAACCGTAAGTATTATATGAAGGAGACCAGCCAGAAATTGGAAACGGTAACCATCACCGCCGATAAGATTGAGGCACGCACCGAGACCAAGACCTCGGTCATCACCGTCACTCCCAAAACCATCACGAAGATTCCGAGCATAGGTGGTCAGGCCGACTTTGCCCAATACCTGCAAGTGGTGCCAGGTGTCATCTTTACTGGTGACCAAGGCGGACAGCTCTACATTCGTGGTGGCTCGCCCATCCAAAACAAGGTGTTGCTTGATGGTATGGTGGTCTACAATCCCTTCCATTCCATAGGTTTGTTCTCAGTGTTTGATACCGACATCATCCGTAACGCCGATGTTTATACGGGCGGCTTCGGTGCCGAATACAGCGGCCGCATCTCTTCCATTATGGACATCTCCACCCGTGACGGCAACAAGAAACGCCTTTCGGGTAAACTGGGTGCCAACTGCTTCGGTGCAAAGGTGATGATCGAAGGCCCGCTGAAGAAAGCCAAAACTCCTGACGATGCCACGATTTCCTTCATCCTCTCGGCAAAGAATTCATATCTGGAACAGTCCAGCAAGTTCCTTTATCCCTACGCTTCTGAGACAGGTCTTCCTTTCAACTACCAAGACTTTTACGGCAAGGTGTCGTTGAATGCACCTAATGGCAGCAAAATCAACTTGTTCGGCTTCTCATTCAACGACCAAGTGAACAACTATATGTCGCTTTCTGATTTTGGATGGGATTCTTATGGCGCAGGTGCCAACTTCCTTGTCATCCCGGGCAAGGCTCCCGTGATGATTGAAGGAACCATCGCATATTCAAGCTACACCTCACGTATGGTTGAGGCCGACAACCCCAATCGTTACAGCAATATCAATGGCTTCAACATGGGCTTCGACTTCAGTCAATTTATGGGAAAGAATACCTTGAAATATGGTATTGAGATGTTGGGCTATACGACCGATTATCAGACCTATAGCGTTTATGGACACAATAAGATTGGCGCCAAGCTGAACTCTACTGAGATTGGTGCCTATGCCAAATACAAGGCTGTGTTGGGCAAGTTCTTGCTGGAACCGAGTTTCCGCTTGCAGTTCTATGCCTCGCTTTCCGAACTTTCGCCTGAGCCGCGTCTCGCCTTGAAATACAATGCCACCGACCGTCTGCGCTTGAAGGCAGCAGCGGGTATGTATTCGCAGAACTTCGTGGCGGCCACCAGCGACCGCGATGTGGTCAACCTGTTCTACGGCTTCCTTTCTGGCATCGACAACTTGCCTGAGACCTATAACGGAGAGGGCATCAAGAGCAACTTGCAAAAGGCCAACCACTTCATCTTGGGTGGCGAGTTCGACCTATCGCGTAGTGCCACGCTGAATATCGAAGGCTATTGGAAAGACTTCGTGCAGTTGACCAACATTAACCGCAACAAGCTCTATCCCGACACGCCTGAAAACTCCCAAATCCCTGACCTGCTGAAGAAGGACTTCACCAAGGAAACGGGTAATGCATATGGTTTCGATGTGTCTCTGAAATATGAGGACCAGCACTGGTATCTTTGGACGGTTTATGCCTTGGGCTTCGTGAATAGGGAGTATGAGAAAGCCGTGGAAGATGGTGTTGAGCTGCTGCACTATGCACCGCACTTCGACCGTCGCCATAACATCAATGTCATCTTGACCTATACCGCAGGCTCGAAGCGTCAGTGGGAGTTTAGCGGCCGTTGGAACTTCGGTACGGGCTTCCCATTCACGCAAGTGCAAGGTTTCTATGAGTACTATTCCTTCCAAGATGGCATCAACTTCGATTATACTACTACTAATGGCGAACTTGGAGTGCTTTACGGTGACCTCAACGCTGGCCGTCTGCCAACCTACCATCGTTTCGACCTTGATGTGAAGCGCAAGTTCTATTTCACGGAGAACATTATGCTTGAGGCCGACCTTAGTGTGACCAATGTCTACAACCGCAATAATGTGTTCTACGTCAATTTGGTGACCAGCGACATAGCGCGCCAATTGCCCATCCTCCCGACCTTCGGCTTGACGTTCTCGTTCTGATGCGTAATTAAACAATGAAAAACACGCTTACACCCCCAAAGGCCGCCATCCGTCCCCATGAGATGACGGTGCACGGCCATACCCGTATCGATAACTATTATTGGCTCAACGAGCGCGAAAATCCTGAGGTTTTGGCCTATCTTGAGGCCGAGAACCAATATGCCGAGGATTGTTTAAAGCATACGGAACCTCTTCAGGAACAACTATTTAAGGAAATTACAGGGCGCATCAAGCAGGATGATAACTCGGTGCCGATCAAAATCCGTGAATATTATCATTATACGCGCTATGAGGAAGGCAAGGAGTATCCCATCTTTTGTCGCAAACATCACAGCCTAGAGGCACCTGAGGAAATCTTGTTGGACGGTAACCAACTGGCCGAAGGCCATGCCTTTTTCGAAATCGGTGAACTCAGCCTCAGCGAGGACGACAAATTGTTGGCTTATTCGGTGGATACGGTGAGTCGCCGCATCTATACGGTATATGTCAAAGACTTGGAAACAGGTGAGTTGGTTGGTGAACCGATTCCTGACACCTCGGGCAATGTGGTCTGGGCTAGCGACAATACGACGCTTTTCTATGGCGTGAAGGATGAGACCTTGCGGCCTTGCAAAATCATGCGTCATCGTTTGGGAACAGCTGCTGCTGACGATGTGTTGGTTTATGAAGAGACAGATGATACCTTCGTCTGCTATATTAGCAAGACAAAATCAAGGAAATACCTGATTATCAACTCGGATTCAACGCTTTCATCGGAGTGTCGTATCCTTGAGAGCGACCAGCCTATGAACGATTTCCGCGTGTTTCAGGAACGCCAGACCGATATGCTGTACGGCATCGACCATTATGGCGAGCATTTCTATATCCAGACCAATACTGATGGCGCGAAAAACTACAAGATTATGAGAACACCAGTCGGTCAAACGGAAATGGCGCATTGGACGGAGGTCATCGCCCATCGCGAGAAGGTGATGATTGAGAGTTTCACTATCTTCAGCAAGTTTTTCGTTATTGAAGAGCGCGAGAACGGTTTGGTCAACATCAGGATACGGAATTGGGACGGCAGCACAGACTATTATCTTGACTTCGGCGAGCCTGCCTATACTGCTGGCGTGGGTGCCAATCCGGATTTCGATGCCGTCACTTTGCGCTATGCCTACAACTCGATGACCACGCCTTCGTCGGTCTATGAGTACGATATGGAGAAACGCACCAAGACCCTGCTCAAGCGACAAGAAATCGTGGGTGGCTATAATCCTGAGGATTATGTCACCGAGCGTTTGATGGCTCCCTCTCATGATGGCGTATTGGTGCCGATTTCGATTGTATATAAGAAAACTATTGAGGGGAGGGTCCCTGAGCCTGTCGAAGGGCCCGTCTGCCATGATTGCCCTCTCGTTCTCTACGGCTATGGCTCTTACGGCTCCAGCACGGATGCTTATTTCTCCGTGGCGCGTCTCAGCCTTTTGAATCGAGGATTCATATGGGCCATTGCCCATATCCGAGGCGGCGAAGAGATGGGACGACAGTGGTACGACGACGGCAAGATGCTGAACAAGAAGAACACCTTCCTTGATTTCATCGCCTGCGCGGAATACCTTATTAATAAAGGCTACACCTCGCCGGAAAAAATGTTTGCCATGGGTGGCAGTGCCGGTGGCCTTTTGGTGGGTGCCGTGACCAATATGCGTCCAGACTTGTGGAAAGGTATCATTGCTCAGGTGCCTTTTGTTGACGTGGTCACCACGATGCTTGATGAGAGCATTCCGCTCACCACGGGCGAATACGATGAATGGGGCAATCCCAACGAGAAGAAGTATTATGATTATATGCTTTCCTATTCGCCTTACGACAACGTGGAGGCCAAGGACTATCCTGCCATGCTGATTACTACGGGCTTGCACGACAGCCAGGTGCAGTATTGGGAACCCGCTAAGTGGACCGCCAAACTGCGTGCCTTGAAGACGGATAACAACCCCTTGTATCTGAAGACCGAGATGGACTACGGCCATGGCGGTGCTTCGGGACGTTTCGAGGGGTTCAAGGAAGTCGCCTTGGAGTATGCTTTTATGCTTGATGTCTTGGAGAAGGCATAAGTTTTCCAGAAATTTTGTACTTTTGAAGCCTCAATTTGAACAACTATGAAGAGATTTGCCTTACTGTTGGCTGCTATTTTTTTGACGCTTAGCGGTTTTGCCCAAAATCAGCCTAAGTTTACTGAAGACGATGCCAAGCAGTTTTACCGCACTATGCAAGGTGACTATGTGATGCAGGTGAACGATTCGACCACCGCGATGGTACATTTCACTCCGATTTGGGAGAAGCCGGACAACCGTTTCCAATGGATGTATGTGGAGGCTACGGTAGGGAAAAATGTTGTCTTTCAGAAGGTTCTTGAATTACGGCCGAAGACGAGCAAGAAGTTCCGCGTTTATCTTCACGACTTAAAGAATCCTGCTGAGTTTGCGGGAAAATGGGCCAATCGCAACTATTTTGACGGCTTCACTACCAGCATCCTTAAGGGAGGAAAGCGTATGACTTTCGTGAAAACATCCGATTTTTCCTATCAGACCAATGACGGTCCTACGCGATACAGGGCTATGGACTGCTTCCCGAAAGGCGACCTGTTGCATTTCAAGTTTGTGCAGGCAGATGAACGCTTTTTCATCAAGAGGGTGCCGAAGCGGACAAGCCGAATCATCGGCTATCAAGGAATTAAGGAACTGACAGATTGATTAAAGCGGCATTGCCGCTTTTTTCATTTTATTTCATCTTGAACACCCAAGCGGCTGTGCTACGAAGGTCGCTGTATTTCAGTCCGCTTGTGTCAATGAAAAGTTGACCGTTCTCGTATCTCCACGGCAAGGATTTCGGACAGCCTAACAGTGTGACTTTTGTGTCTTTTTCGGGCTTTTCGATGTTCAAAACCAGCTGGTCTTCAGGATATTCCAAAGCAATGGCATAGAGAGCGTTTTTGCCTTGTGTGTAGCAGATGTTGGGTTGTTCGCAGGTGTAGGTGGCTTTCAGGCCTTGGGCGGGCAGCAAAGTGCCCATTTGGAAGTCTCGCATCACTTGTTTCTCCATCTTCTTTGACGACCAATACAAGGCAATTGTGGCTTCGAGTTCATCTTCTTCATAGAAGACTTCGATGCTGTGTTGGCCAGCGGCGAGTTTTGTCTTTCCAGTCTGCACTTTTTTTGTGTCTTCGATGATGGTTTTACCATCTATGACAAGTTTTGCCTTGTCGTCAGTTTGGATTTCAAAGGTATAAGTGTCGGCTAAACAAGAGAATGAGCCTTGCCAATGGGCTTGGAAATGGTCGCAGCTGATGGCGGGATTTGGTGAATTGCGTTTCCAATCGAAGTTGATTTCCGCATCGTTACGCGAAACCGTGACAGGCTTCATCTCGTAGAACTTTTTGTAAGGTCGCGTGCCATAGATGGCTTCCCCGTTGATATCAAGCCATTTTCCGAGGTCTAAAAGGCGTTCCTGTTGTAAAAGCGGTATTTTGCCATCGGCGGCAGGACCTACATTGAGCGTCATGCCACCGCCTGCGGCTACGAGGACGCAGAAATGACGGATGAGTTCGTCAGAGGTCAGATAGTTTTCCAAAGGCTCGTTGCGGTTGAGTCCAAACGAACGCCCCAAGCCGCGACATTCGGCCCAAGGACGGTCAGTGAGGGTGATGCCCGCACTGTATTCAGGCGTTCGGAAACCATGTTGCTGTCCGTTGCCCCAGCGGTCGTTGACAATGGCGTCTTTGCCCACGGTGTTGTAGTACCACGAAATCAGTTCGGTGGCATGCCATTGTTCCGCGCTGTTGCGCCACTCGCCGTCGGTGAAGAGGACGGTGGGCTGGTAGCGCGTGATGAGTTCCTTGAACTGCGGAATCATATGGGTATCGACGTATTCGCCGATGTTTTCATCAGGGTAGACATACCAACGATGGATGGAACTTGTCCACTCGGGCAAAGAATAGTAGAAGCCCATCTTGAGGCCTTGTTTGCGCACGGCTTTGGTCAACTCACCGCAGATGTCGCGCTGCGGCCCGATCTCAACCGAGTTCCAGTTGGGCGCATATTGGCTCGGCCAAAGGCAGAAGCCATCATGGTGTTTCGAAACCAACAAGACATACTTTGCCCCCGATTTCTTGAAGAGTTCAGCCCATTCATCGGGGTCCCACAGCTCGGCTTTCCACATAGGCACGAAGTCCTCATATTTGAAATCTTTGCCGTAGATGCGCTCTTGGAAGTCCTTTCGATCATCATTGGTCATCAGGCCACGATAGTACCATTCGGCATAGCCTTCGAGGCTGGCGTAGGCGGGCACGGAATACACACCCCAATGAATGAAGATGCCCAATTTGGCGTCAGAGAACCACTGTGGGTAGCCTCGTTCGTTGATGGATTCCCAAGTAGGTTCGACTTGGGCAGATAGGAGGTTGCAGAAAAGCAACGCTGCGATGAGATAGAGGGATGTCTTTGTTTTCATAATGTGCAAAGGTAGCACAATTTTCAATGATTTGGAAAATTATACAAAAATTCCTAATTTTGCCGTATGAACATCTACCAACTTTTCCCTCGGTTGTTTGGAAACAAGCAAACCGACTTTCACTTCAACGGCAGTAAAGCTGAAAACGGCTGCGGCACTTTTAATGACATTGATGAAATAGCACTTGATGCTATTAAAGATTTGGGCATTACGCACATCTGGCTGACGGGTATTCTGGAACATGCCTCGGAATCGACAGACACGCATTCTGACATCACCAAAGGCCGCGCAGGCTCGCCATACGCAGTCACTGGTTACTATGCCGTCGACCCAGATTTGGGCTCGATGGCTGATTTTGAGCAACTGGTCAGCCGCGTGCATAAAAAAGGAATGAAAGTAATCATCGACTACATCCCCAATCATTTGGCAAGACAGAACAAAGGCTTTGACCCATGCAATTTCTATTATTGCGAGGGACAAGGCTTTGTTTCACCTCGTCGAATCGCGGAACAACCTTATGAGGAATATCCTGCCAAGGCCACAGGCAATAATGTTTTTGCACCCAATCCAAACATTAACGACTGGTACGACACGGTCAAGTTGAACTATGACGAGCACGACACTTGGGAGAAGATGCTGGAGATTCTGCGTTTTTGGTGTGCCAAGGATGTCGATGGTTTCCGTGTGGACATGGCCGAGATGGTGCCGGTGGCATTTTGGCAGTGGGTGTTAGCCGAACTGCGTAAAGATTACCAGCCATTGATGATTGCAGAGATCTATCAGCCTGACCTTTACAAGCCTTTCTTGGATGCAGGTTTCGATTACCTTTATGACAAAGTGGGACTATATAACACATTGGAAAGGGTGCTTTGTGAAGGTCACGAGGCGAAGGAAATCAGTGAGGTATGGAAGGACTTGCACGACATGGACGACCATATGCTTCGGTTCATGGAGAACCACGACGAGAAGCGATTAGCTTCGAAGCAGTTTGTCGGCAATGCCTTTGCCGCCTTGCCCGCCGTGTCACTTTCAGCCTTGATGAATACAGGACCGTTTATGGTCTATAACGGTCAGGAGAGTGGAGAGGATGCCGTTGGCGAAGTAGGTTATAGTGGCGACGATGGGCGCGCATCCATTTTCGACTATTGTCACATGCCACAGCACCAAAAATGGATGAATGATGGCAAGTTTAATGGCGGTGAGTTTGACGACGCACAAAAGAGACTATTCGGTTATTATCGAAACTTGCTGCATTTCAGGCAAGAACATTCCGCCATCAGCGAAGGCAAGTTCTATGACCTGATGTGGTGCAATCCCTGGTACATGAACTTCGACCCTCAGTTTGTCTATGCTTTTTTGCGCTATTCCGAGACGGAACGCTTGTTAGTGGTCGTGAATTTCAACCGCAATGAAACTCGCGATGTGGAAGTGAAAATCCCACATGATGCCTTAGCGCTGATAGGCAAAAGAAAGGCCAATGAATTCGACATGAACGACTTCGCCTCTGAGGTTGTACCAGTGCATTTGGCGGCTTCGGAAACGAAGGTCATTGATTTGGACTCTGGGAGTGTTGTTTTCTGAGGAGAAACTCCACTTGGCAAAATTTTCCACAAAAAATGTAATAGTCAAGGAAAATTATCTATCTTTGCATTGCGAAATATTCGTTACGAAAAGTTCGTTACGAAAAGTTCGCAATGAAAATATGTAGATATTATGGCAAGAAAAACACAAAAACACCTTGATAACCCGTTTGTTTTCCAAGGATACGAAGGGCCAAAATACTTTTGTGACCGTGTTGAAGAAACAAAGAATGTGATATCTGCGCTTAAAAATGGGCGTAATATTACCCTAATTTCTCCTAGAAAAATAGGAAAAACAGGGTTGATAAACCATGCTTTTTATCAAATTAAGAAGGAGAATAAGGATGCCATTTGCATCTATGTTGACATTTTCTCAACCAAGAACTTGCAGGAGTTTGTGGAAACGTTGGGTAGGGCGGTTATTGAGGATGCATTGGAAAGAGAGAAGTCATTTGCCAATAAAGTCATGGATTTTTTCAAGGGGCTTCGACCTACGATTACCCCTGACTTGATGACAGGTTTGCCCACCGTTTCGGTTAGTGTGGTCCCTGTGCAGGCCGAATATACGCTCAAGAGTATCTTCACTCATCTTAACGAACTGAATAAGCCTGTGTATCTGGCTATCGATGAGTTTCAACAGATAACGGAGTATCCTGAAATGGGTACAGAGGCTATGTTGCGTTCCTATATCCAGTTTATTCATCATGTGAAGTTTATTTTTTCTGGAAGTAAGAAGCACTTGATGGAAGAGATGTTCTGTGCTCCCAACAGGCCTTTCTATCAAAGCACGCAACTGATGAACTTGGAATCACTTCATGAGGAGACCTATTATGACTTTGCCAAAGCATTCTTCGAAGCAAAGAAGGGTTCATTCGATAGGCAAGTGTTCCATAACATCTATCAGCGGTTCGACGGATATACCTGGTATTTGCAGGCCATCTTGAATCGGTTGTATGAGCAATGGAAAAAGGTGGAAACGGATAGACAGGCTGTCGAGGCGATTCTGTTTCATGTCAATACATTAGCGCCGCATTATCAAATGTTGACCTCGTTCTTGACCGACAATCAGTTGAGTTTAATGAAAGCCATTGCCCATGCTGAGATTGTTGATCAGCCCTTAGGTAACGATTTCCTTAAGCGCTTTGATTTGCCTAGCGCGAGCAGTGTCAAATCGGCATTGTCGGTGCTAGTGGACAAAGACCTGGTTTACCAAACCCCTAACGGCTATATCATATATGATCGTTTCCTTGGACTTTGGCTGAAGCGGATATAAGTCAATCGTCAATCCCAATGTTTTTCGCAATAGTTTAGATTTTTTTTGCTATTTTTGCAGAAAATGCAACTATTTGTAAAAGACAATTTCAAATCCTGAATAACAATAAAAACACTATGCTTCCCCTCGTAAAAAACGATCCTTGGTTAGAACCTGTAAACAATGCTGTAGACCAGCGTCATGACCGCTATGAACAACGGCTCAATGGCATCAAAAACCGCTACGGCAGCCTGATGACTTTTGCCACAGCGCATCAGTTTTTGGGCTTCAATTACGACAAACGTCGCCATGGCTGGTGGTATCGCGAATGGGCTCCTGCTGCGCATTACCTCTCGCTGATGGGCGACTTCAACGACTGGAACCGCTATGAGTATCCTCTGGAACTGGCTGGCGCTGGTCTTTGGGAAATTTTTCTGCCCGATAGTGAGTTCGCTGACCGACTTGTGCATGGTAGCAAGTTGAAAGTGCTGGTGCAGTCGCAAATTGGTGAACATGAGCGTATTCCGGTGTATATTAAGCGTGTAATTCAGGATGAGGGCAACAAAGATTTTGCAGGTCAGTTTTGGAATCCGCCTACACCTTATATATTTAAACACAAGGCTCCACAACTGAAAAACGAGCCGTTACTGATTTACGAGACCCATGTCGGCATGGCGCAGGAAGAGGAAAGGGTAGGGACTTACAAAGAATTCACCGAACGCATCCTGCCTCGTATCAAGGCGGACGGCTACAATGCCATCCAACTCATGGCCATCGCCGAGCATCCGTATTATGGTTCGTTTGGTTATCATGTCTCGAATTTCTTTGCGCCGAGCTCGCGGTTCGGTACGCCCGAGGAGCTGAAGGAACTCATCGACACGGCGCACGGTATGGGGATGCTGGTCATCATGGATTTGGTGCATTCCCACACGGTGAAGAACATCCGCGAGGGCATCAACCTGTTCGACGGCTCCGACAGCCAATACCTGCATCCTGGCCCACGCGGCAATCACGACCTTTGGGACTCCAAGCTCTTCAACTACGGCAAAGAAGAGACATTGCAATTCCTGCTTTCCAATGTGCGCTACTGGCTGGAGGAATTCCGTTTCGATGGCTTCCGTTTCGACGGCGTGACCTCTATGCTCTATCTTGACCACGGCATTGGGACGACCTTCGATGCGCCAGAGAAATACTTCAATGAGAATGTGGATGCCGATGCGGTTACCTACTTGCAGTTGGCCAATACCTTGTGCCACCAACTGAATCCGCAAGTCGTCACCATCGCGGAAGATGTGAGCGGTATGCCCGGTCTCTGCAATCCGATAGCGGATGGCGGTATGGGCTTTGACTATCGTCTAGGCATGGGCTTGCCGGACTTTTGGATTAAAGTGCTGAAAGATGAGCCCGAAGAGCAGTGGAACATGAAGAATTTCTTCTTCACCATGACCAACCACCTGCCGCAGACCAAAACGGTGGCCTATGCTGAGTCGCACGACCAAGCCTTGGTGGGCGACAAAACCATCGCTTTCCGCTTGATGGATAAAGAGATGTACACCTCAATGAGTGTAGACACACCATCCATGACCGTTGACCGTGGCATTGCCCTTCACAAGATGATCCGTCTCTTCACGCTCACTTTGGGCGGTGAGGCTTGGCTCAACTTTATGGGCAACGAGTTCGGCCATCCCGAGTGGATTGATTTTCCGCGCCTTGACAACGGATGGAGTTACCAATATGCCCGCCGTCAGTGGTCGTTGGTGGATAATCCTAACCTGAAATATCGTTTCATGGGTGCCTTCGACAAAGCCATGCTCGATTTTGTAAAGCATCATCCCGTGATGCAGGCTCCGCCCGCATGGATGTTGTATGCCGATGAAGAAAACAAGACTGTCGTCTACGAGCGCGGCAATCTTATCTTTGTCTTCAACTGGGGGACACATTCCATCCCTGATTACGTGATTCCTGTCAGGGAGACAGGTGACTATCGCATCATTCTTACCACTGATGACAAGGCTTTCGGCGGCTTCGGCAACATTGATGCAAGTGTGAAATTCCCGTCAGAGAAGAAAAAGGATGCTATCACAATGAAGGTATACAATGTCAGCCGCGTGGCGACGGTGTATCAGCGGATTCCATAAACAAAGAAAGCCGCCCGAATGAGCGGCTTTTTGTAGAGACGCAATGATTGCGCCTCTTATTCATGTGATATTAGAAATTGTAGTACAGTCTGATTTGCGGAGCGGCCAGGTCGCAATTCAAAAAGAAACCGTTGTCAGCTCCGTAATAACCATGGTCATAGCCTGCAAAGCCAAAGCGGAAGGCTGCTGTCCAGTGTTCGGTGGCCATCCAGGCGATACCGGGGCGAAGCGTTGTTGCCCAACCTGAAGCGTCAATCAGGCCAAAGTCGCCGGTAAGGTCGAAAAACAAGGAGAACTTGTCGCCAATGGTGGTCGCCACATAACGGACGTAAGGTTCGAGGGTCAGGATATTGGCCGTACCAAAGTCTGATTTGGCAAAAGTGTAGCCAGCACCAAGAGCCAACTGCCACTGGTTGTTTAAAGCATAGCCAATTTCAGGAGAGACAGTCAAAGAGGTGTTTTCCTTGTTGATTTGGGCATCAAGGCCACCACCGATCCACACTTGAGCATTAGCAGTGAAAATGCCTACAAAGGCAAGGGCTAAGACTAAGAATAACTTTTTCATTTTTAATGAGTTTTAATTATTGATTAGGTTAATAAATTAGGTTCTTCTTGTTAAGACGCGGCAAAAATAGCAAATTACGTGCCATGTCTTCAGGATTATATGAAAATAATCTCCAAAAAGGCCTTATTTTTCTATAAAAGCAATGGTTTCGCCTTTGCTGACGCGCTTGCCTTGTTCAGCAGTAGCCTCCACAATCTTGCCAGACCAGAGGGCATAGACGGGTTCCATGCCGTGCTCGCTGTTGATGGCGCATAGCAGGTCGCCTTCCTTGTAGACTTTGCCGGGAGCAGGCGCGATGCTCTTGTCGTCGAAGTCGACTTCCCACATCACGATGCCGCTCACGGGAGCGATGACAGGTTCTGCATTGGGATGACGCAAGGCTCGTAGGTCCGGAATCTTGGCCTCGCCGCCAGCCTGCTCAAATTTGGCCTTCATCTTGGCTTCCAGCTCTTGGTTGAAGCGGCGCTTGGCCTCGCCCGACTTGTACTCACGGTACTGCTTCTCGTGCATGGCGAACTCGAAGAGCTCTTCGTCGTCCTGACCGCGGTCCCAGCCTTCCTTCTTCATCTCTTCAATGAAGTGCGGTAATGCGTTCGGGTAGTTGTCTTGTGGGTTGCCAGTGAAGAACTTCAGGCCTTTCTTCTTGGCCAGTTCCACGATTTCGGGAGCTAAAGTGCCAGGCAGTTTGCCCGCCTTGCCGAGGATCATATCCCATGCGGCGGGGTCGATGCTGGTCTCGTAACGTGGCTCGCCCTTGCTGAGCGCGAAGAGGTTCATCAGCGCGATGTTCTTGGTGTATTGGCTGAACGGGGTGACCAAGGGCGGGTTGCCAAGTTTCGGCCAGATGTCTTGCACCTCTTGGAAGAGTTCGACGAGCATTTCGTCTTCGCTCAAAGCGGGCAGACCTTGCTTTTCGCGGTTCATGTTGATGGCAGCGTGCACTGGTTTGAGGTCGGCCATCAGCGAGCCCATCATGCCACCAGGTAGGCCGCAGCCCAACAGCAACGAGTTGATATAACGGTTGCGCGGGTCGATCCAATAGCCGAGGAAGTCGTCGATGAAGCTTTGGGTCATGCTGCGAGCGGCCATATAGGTCTTCATGTCGATGTCCTTCACGAGGAAGCCAGCGTCTTTCAGCATGGCTTGTACGCTGATGACATCGGGATGCACAGTGCCCCATGACAGCGGCTCCATGGCCACATCGACATAGTCGCAACCTGCTTTGCAGACCTCGAGCATCGATGCCATCGAGAGGCCGGGGGTGGTGTGACCGTGGTACTGCACCTTGATTTCGGGGTGTTGTTTCTTGATATGCTCGACGATGCGGCCCAAACTGACGGGGCGACCTACGCCGGCCATGTCCTTCAGGGCAATCTCCTTGGCGCCAGCCTCGATGAGTTGGTCGGCGATATGCATATAATACTCGGCGGTATGCACCTGCGAGTAGGTGATACTCATTGCGGCTTGCGAGATCATACCCGCTTCGTTGGCCCATTGGATGGATGGGATGATGTTGCGCACGTCGTTGAGGCCGCAGAAGATACGGGTGATGTCGACGCCTTGGGCTTTCTTCACCTTATACATGAGTTGACGCACATCAGCGGGCACAGGATTCATTCTCAAGGCGTTGAGGGCGCGGTCGAGCATGTGGCATTCGATACCACCTTTATGTAATGCTGCCGTGAAGGCACGAACGGAGGGATTGGGGTTCTCGCCATAGAGCAGGTTAACCTGTTCGGCGGCGCCACCGTTGGTCTCCACACGGTCGAAGCAGCCCATATCGATGATGAGTGGTGCAATCTTTTCCAGTTGGTCCTTACGGGGTACATATTTGCCTGACGACTGCCACATGTCGCGGTAGACCAGGCTGAATTTTACTTCTTTTTTCATTATTTTGTAGTGTTTTAGACGATTTTGAAATGAGGCTGCAAAGGTACAAATTTTCCCGCGAACATAGTCTAAAATTGTCTAGTTTCGCTTGACTAATCAATCTGATTGTTAACTTTGGGAATGGTTTTCACTTCTTCTATCAAATCTAGCACCTTTAATTCCCAATAGGACAAAGGCTTGAGGCTGACGATTCCCATGGGTGACTCTTCCACTTGATTCACTTGCTGAAGTCCTTTGATGATATCATCTTCGGTGAAGGAATAAGGATCTCTTTGTAACGCCCATTGTATCATTTCCGATAATGAATAATCCTCTAATAAGTCGTGGATATCCCAATAATCCTTCTGCCGATAAATCTGGTTCCCAATCACTCCCAGTTTCATGGCCGCAATCTCCCTTTGGTCAGCAATACGCAAGCCATCTTCCACAATGGCAGGGAAAATAAAGGGCTCGGTATAGAAAAAATCGACTTTGATAGGAGGCTCTTGCCCTTCGCTGAGGAATATGTGATAACCATTTGCGGGCATATTCATGGATTCCGTTCCTCTGTGGACTGGGAACTCATTTTCAAGATAATTTCTCATATCTGCAATGGGCATATCAGCATAATCCAAGTCGGTGAACAGGTCAATGTCGACAGACCTTCAATGTCCCCGTTGAAGGGCTAACGCGGTTCCTCCAACAAGCCTGAAATTCTTGAACACCTCTGAAGACATGAGCCTTCTTAAAATTGAGAGCAACGGATTGGAAACCGTGTCGTAATACAATCTCATAGTCCAATGGATTTTAGGTTTCTCAAAGCAACATCATACAGCATGAAACCTTTAGGGTTATTCTTTATTTTGGCAAAGGCCTCATGGCCATAGAAACGGTAAAGTTCCTCTATTTCCTCTTTGGTTCCGTATTCCAGCACACGACGGATGGCCCAATCTTGACATTTCATCCACTCGAGTTTCGACAAATCGACATCCCAAAATGTGGTTTGGGTAAGTTTGTCGAGATTCGGTTTAGGTTGGCTGTCGGTCAGTTGAGCTTGATAGATGTCGTGATTGGCTTGAATCTTATAGAAAAAACCCTGCGAAGAAATGTCCAAGGCTTGTTCGAGCACGAAAGAATTATGAGGCGTAAAGCGACGACGACCCATAATCAAGTCATTGATTCTTTGGGGAATCAATCCTGTTTTCTGAGCCAATGTGGTTTGGTGCATGTGTTTTTGTTGCACGATTCGGTAAAGGATGGCTCCTGCAGGCACGGATGACATATTTAGATAGGTGTCGGCGTTCATTTCTAGATGTTTTTAGGCTGCAAAAATAAACAATTTTATAAACATAACCAAAATTTGGTTATTAATTGAACAAAAAAATGTAGAGACGTGCCATAGCGCGTCTCTACAAACGTTCAATTCGATTAGAATAGGTTTTCCAAAATCTTGTCTTCCACCAAATTCGGCATTGTAACCTTCAGCTTAGGTTCCGCCTCCATGGCGCGCTTGATGGCGAAGGTGGCGCCTTCGTTGCGGGCCCAGTTGCGGCGAGCGATGCCGTTGTTCACATCCCAATGGAGCATGCAGTGGAGTCGGCGGTCAGCGTCGGCAGAGCCGTCTAAGACCATGCCGAAGCCTCCGTTGATAACTTCGCCCCAGCCTACACCGCCACCATTGTGGATGCTCACCCAGGTGGCACCACGGAAACCGTCACCGATGACGTTCTGCACGGCCATGTCGGCAGTGAAGCTTGAGCCGTCGTAGATGTTGGAGGTCTCGCGGAACGGGCTGTCGGTGCCGGACACATCGTGGTGGTCACGGCCCAAGACGACGGGTCCGCTCAAGCGACCGTCAGCGATGGCCTTGTTGAATTCGGCTGCAATCTTGGTACGGCCTTCGCAGTCGGCGTAAAGGATACGAGCCTGCGAACCGACCACAAGGTGGTTCTCTTGTGCACCGCGGATCCACTGGATGTTGTCGCGCATCTGCTGCTGGATCTCGGCGGGAGCGGTGCGGGCAATGTTCTCAAGCACTTCGCAGGCGATGTCGTCGGTGACGGCGAGGTCTTCAGGCTTACCTGAGGCACAGACCCAGCGGAAGGGACCGAAGCCGTAGTCGAAGCACATGGGACCCATAATGTCCTGCACGTAGGAAGGATAACGGAACGTGCCGTCTTCTTTCATGATGTCGGCGCCAGCGCGGCTGCTCTGCAGCAGGAAGGCGTTGCCGTAGTCGAAGAAGTACATGCCTTTGGCGGTGAGCTTGTTGATGGCGGCCACATGGCGACGCAACGAAGCCTGCACCTTTTCCTTAAACAGTTCGGGATTCTCGGCCATCATGGTCTTCGACTCCTCAAATGATTGTCCGACAGGATAGTAACCGCCTGCCCATGGGTTGTGGAGCGAGGTCTGGTCGGAACCGAGGTCGACATGGATGTCATGTTCGGCGGCATATTCCCAGAGGTCCACCACATTGCCTTGGTAGGCGTAGCTGCGGGCTTCTTTCTTGGCGAGGCTCGCGTTGACATGCTTGAACAGTTCCTCGATGTTGTCGTACACCTCATCGACCCAGCCTTGCTGATAACGCTTCTGCGTGGCGGCAGGGTTGATTTCTGCGGTGATGCTCACCACACCGGCGATGTTACCGGCCTTAGGCTGGGCGCCGCTCATGCCGCCGAGGCCGGCGGTGACGAACAGTTTGCCCGCTGTGCTGCCACCATGTTTGCGTGCTGCGTTGAGTACGGTGATAGTGGTGCCATGGACGATGCCTTGAGGTCCGATATACATATAAGAACCAGCGGTCATCTGGCCGTATTGTGTCACGCCGAGGGCGTTGTAACGCTCCCAGTCGTCGGGTTTGCTGTAGTTCGGGATCATCATGCCGTTGGTGACGACCACACGCGGGGCGTCCTTATGCGATGGGAAGAGACCCATCGGGTGACCGCTGTACATAGCTAAGGTCTGGTCTTCATCCATGTTGGCGAGGTACTGCATCACGAGGCGGTATTGTGCCCAGTTTTGGAAGATGGCGCCGTTGCCGCCGTAGATGATGAGCTCGTGCGGATGCTGTGCCACGGCGGGGTCGAGGTTGTTCTGAATCATCAGCATGATGGCCGCGGCTTGCTTGCATTTGGCAGGATATTCCTCAATCGGGCGGGCGTACATCTTATAGGACGGACGGAAACGGTACATATAGATGCGGCCGTATTTCTCTAGCTCCTCGGCAAATTCGGGAGCCAGCGTGGCGTGGAACTTGGCGGGGAAGTAACGCAAGGCGTTACGGATGGCCAGCTTCTTCTCGGTCTTAGCCAGGATGTCCTTGCGCTTGGGCGCGTGGTTGATATTCGGGTCGTAAGGTTTCACTTCCGGCAGTTCATCGGGGATGCCGGCGAGAATCTCTTTTTGGAAATCGTTGAGTGCGTTCATTTTATGATATTTTTGTTGTTGTTTTTCTCGAATCGACAAAGGTACAAAAAAAATCTCATCTACATCAAAAAAGAAAAATGTGTATTTTTGCCTCAAAATGACACCAAATGAAAAAAATAAGCATATTATTGTTTGTGCTCCTATCGTTTTCAATTTCGTTAGTTGCACAAATTATTGGAAATCAGAATTATAAATTAGCTTTCCAATCCGCCTACCAAGCCTGCCCTGACATTCCACAAGGTCTGCTTGAAGCCATTTCCTTCACCAATACTCATTGCAATCACCTGACGGATGACAACTATTTCCACGACGGACCTGATGCCATGCCACGTGCCTACGGCTTGATGGGCTTGGTGAAGGACGGCAAGGGCTATTTCCGTGAGAACCTGCACCTTGTGTCGGAGCTTTCTGGCATTTCGGAAGCGGAGATTTTGCAAAACCCCGAAAAGAATGTGTTGGCCTATGCCAAGGCTTTTGAGTGTTTGGCCAAAGAAAGCAAAGCCAATGAAATCAAAGGCTATCTATCCGTTATCCAGCAACTTTCAGAGTTACCGATAGGGGAGGAGAAAGACGTTTATCCTATGCAGTCGATGCTTTATTCAGTGTGTAATTTCCTGAACAACGCCAAAAAGGCTGAGCAGTACGACTTCCCGAAATATGACATCAACATGAAGGAGGTTTTTGGTGAGCATTACGATATGCTTACTGCCCCTGAGCTGGGTGTCACACGCAGTCCCGACTATCCGCCGGCCATCTGGGACCCTGCGCCCGAGTGCAACTGGGAGGAGCGCACCAAAGAGGTGAGTGCCGTTGTAATCCATTATACTGAAGGCTCTTACGCGGGTTGCATCAGCTGGTTCAAGAACTGTGATGCCGAGGTCTCGGCCCATTATGTCATCCGTTCCGCTGACGGACAAATCACGCAAATGGTGCTTGAGAAAGACAAGGCTTGGCACGCCCGCTCAGCCAATGGTTATACCATAGGCATTGAGCATGAAGCCTATGGCAACGTCTGGGAGTTCTTCACAGAGGAGATGTACCAGTCTTCTGCCGATTTGATACGCAGCATCTGCTCGCGCTATCACGCCATTGACGGGCAGCGTACCCACGATCGTGACACTTTGGACAACGGCTTTTGTGTCAACAATGGCCTATATGACCTTGGTGGGGAAGGAGCCTGTGTCCAGATTAAGGGGCACCAGCATTATCCCGATCAGTCGCACACCGACCCGGGTCCATACTGGGACTGGAACTATTATTACAAGCTTATCAACGAAGGCACGGAGGTGACCGTCATTGAAGGTGAGGAAGGTCGCCTTGACCACCAGAACTATGGCGACGACGAGCGCAAAATATGGGTGATTCGCGGTCCCGAAGAGTCGACCATTCAGTTGGATTTCAGCAACTTCAGCTTGGAAACCAATTTCGATTTCCTTTGGATTTACGATGGCGACAATATCTATGCCCCGAAGATAGGCCGGTGGAACACACAAAGCCCGGGCACGGTGCAATCTTCGTCCAATGTGATGTGCGTGGAGTTCCGCTCCGACTGTGCCACTTCCACGACTGGTTGGGAAGCCTCGTGGCAGGCCTTGATGCCAAGCACTCCGGTTCCCGAAATCGAAATTGCAGATGGAGTGTATCCCAATCCGACCACTGGCGAGTTTACGGTTCGTACCGATGAGTTGGGTTTCGGCAATGTGGCGGTTTACGACCTCTATGGCAACCAGATGGTGCCCTTGATTCGGTATTACAAGAGTGTTACCATCGATTCAAGTTCGTGGCCTTCAGGTGTTTATATTGTGAATTATGGCACACCTGTCACGATGGGCAAAGTCGTCAAGCTGGTGAAGTTCTAATCGGCACATGAAACAATAATCGGCTGCTTGTTGCGTTTTTCAAAGGAAAATTCCTATTTTTGCACCCTATTTCAATAAGGAATGAGAAACAACTCCATCATAAGCAAAGTCCTGTTGCTTTTTGCCGTCCTCGCGTGGTCGGTTTTCGCAAAGGCGCAGGAACCTCAGGAACCTTGCGAAATCACTTGTAACGCCGAGATGCCCGTTTGCAGCGAGAGCGAGGTGACGCTCAGCGTACCTAACAATTACCTGTATTCTTTCTTGTGGTCACCAGGCGGACAGACGACCAACAGCATTACCGTGCGTCCTTATGTGACAACAACTTATAGTGTCGAGATTCGTGAGACAGAAACCAATGCTTTGGTCTGTCAGAATGAAATCAAGGTGGAGGTGAAACCTCGTTTTGAGGTCAATTTCCGACAGATGAAACTGACATGCAGCAACAACAATGAAGAAAATGGACGAACCGCTCAAGTGATGGCCTCCGTTGACTCCACATCGCAGGTTTACGTTCCCCCTTTTGATTATGTATGGTATGCATCTCATGTAGATTTGGCTCATGATAGACCGCTTTCACCTTTGCATATTTCGCCTGGAAATCCATTTTGGGCAATCGGTCTTGAAGCCTATCACTATTATTTCATAAAGGTGACTGACAATCGTGGCTGCTCTCAAACCGATAGCATTAGGTTGAGAGCTTATCCCAATCCAGTGGTTGAGATTTCAACGGATCCAAAGGATACGGTTTATTTGCAAAACCCGCATGTTACCTATTCCTTTGAGAATCTTTCAGCCGACACGTTGGATATCAGTAATTTCTATTGGATTCTCAACCAACAATACAATATCACTTCGACCTCTGAGGAACCGCGTTTCACTTACGTGGAGACTGGTGAATTCAGTACTGAACTGAAAGTATATAACCCGCAAGGCTGCGACACCTCTTATATGCATACTGTGAGAGTAGAACCTGTGAAGCTGAAGATTCCGAATGTGTTTACCCCCAACGGCGACGGTGTCAACGACTATTTCATCATTACCATCGATGAAGGTAGTGACCTGCATGGAGGTAGCGAAGGAGGCGGTAATAGATTCAGGGACGATGGTGGCGGAGGTTCGACACTTGAATACGAGGGCTATGAGCCTTTGAGCAGTTACTATGAAAAGACCGTTTTGACCGTTTTCAATCGTTGGGGTCGCATCGTCTACCAATCCAACGATTATCAGAATGACTGGGACGGTGGCGGATTGTCGGACGGCACCTATTTCTATGTGCTGAAATGCAAAGGTCTGAAGAACGATGCCACCTATCAAGGCTCAGTGATGATTATCAAATCCCAAAGACAATGAGAAAAGTGTTGAATATAAAGCATTTGTTGATGCTCTTCATCATGGTTTTGTGTGTGATGCCGGCTTGCAAGGAGAAAGGTGAGGGTAACCTCTCCACCGACTTGGTGACCAGCCCCAAATCGGCCACTGAAACCTCCAACAAACAAGCCGCCATCAAGTTTGACAAGGAAGAACACGATTTTGGTACTTTGCTGCAAGGCGAGGTGGTGACTTACTCGTTTCATTTCACCAATACGGGAAATATGCCGCTGATTATCAGTGAGGTGGGATCGAGTTGCGGTTGCACGGTGGGTGACTATCCTCGCAAACCCATTGAGCCGGGTAAGACGGGCGACATCAAGGTGACTTATAACAGTTCAGGTCATCATGGCTTCCAAAGTCGTTTCCTCACCGTTATGTCGAACACTAACCCTGCTAAGACTACTTTGCGCATTAAAGCCACGGTGCAAACCCCAGATCAGTATTAACCAGCAGTTCCTAAGCCCTGAGTTTGTCGAAGGGTCGAAGGGCTGCCTAAATAATCTTTGAATTTTAAATTTTAAATCTTAAATCTACAAAAATGAACAATTTACTACTCATCTTATTGTATGGCGGAAACGCTGCACAAGGTGCCGCTGGTGCCGAAGGCGCTCAAGGCGGTGGCTCCATGTGGTCAAGTCTTATTTTCATCCTCCTCCTCATCGTCGTTTTCTGGCTGTTCTTCATTCGTCCCCAGTCGAAGAAAGCCAAGGAGGAACAGAAATACCGCGATGGCCTGCAAAAGGGCGACAAGGTGGTCACCATCGGCGGTTTCCATGGCAAGGTGGTCGAGGTGAAGGACACTACCGTGGTTATCTCCCTTGCTCCCAACACGGAAGTGGAGGTGGAGAAGAGCGCTCTTGTGCAGAGTGCCAGCAGTGTCGGAAGGGCCTAACCACTCGGTATGCCTCATTGCGAATAGTTAAGACGAAACAATCTAGGGACTATGGATTCGCTAGATAACATCAAACAGAAGGTGGAACGCACCAACAAGCATTCCGCCTTCACTTTTCTCATTTTTTTGGTCATCTCCACCGCTGCGTGGTTCTTGGTCAAATTGTCGGAGGACTATGTCACCCAGACCACATTTCGTGTGCTGATAGAAGAGGCTCCGGCCGAAAAATGGGTTTCGTCGGACGAGCAATCCGTGAAGATGTCGCTTAACATTGATGGTTTCCATACTTTGAGGTACAAAATGATTCGTGAACCAAACCGTTTCGTCACCATTCCTTTGAACGAGGTACCTTATCGCCTCGAAAACGGCAACACTTATTCTTTCAGCAGCCAGTATGTGGTAGAGAAAGTGGCCGAGAGGTTAGGCATTACCGCTTCCGACATCACTATGAATGATGCGAAGGTTTATTTCACTATGGATGCACTGAAGTCGAAAGTGGTTCCCGTTGTTTTGCAATCCAACATCACGACGGTGCGCCAATACGATGTCTATGGCATTCCTATGCTCGATCCTTCTTCGGTGACGATTTTCGGGCCTCAGGAAGTCATCGATTCCATCAAATTGGTGAGAACGGAACTACTGTCACGCGACAATGTGAACCAGAGCTTCAGCGCAACCTTGTCGCTTGATCTGTTGGATGGTCAGATCCATTCCAACATTAAGGAGGTGAAAGCCGAGGTGCAGGTGGAGAAATATACCGAGATGGATGTCGAAGTGCCTATCAAGGTGGCTGACAGTTTGAGGGTGCGTTTTTTCCCCGAGACGATGTCGGTGAAATGCCTCGTTGCCATGCGTGATTATGCCTCCATCACTCCTGAGAGCTTTACGGTGTCCATCGACAAACAACAATTGAAAGCCATGCAACCTTTGTTGGACATTCGCCTCGCTACGTGGCCGCCTACCGTTCAAATCCTGAGCACCCGCCCCGACAAGGTGGAATACCTCATCGTGCAATGAAGAAAGTCGCCATCACCGGCAATATCGGCAGCGGCAAATCGTGGGTCTGCGAGTTGTTTAAGCAACATTTAGGCATTCCCGTCTACAATAGCGACGATGCCGCCAAACAGATGTATTTCCAGCCTGATGTGCGCAAAGAATTGGTCAATCGCTTTGGTGATGCATTTTATCATTCCGAAACAGAGTTAAATAGAAAGTATATTGCTGATTTGATTTTCAGCGATGAGAAAGCCCAACGTGATTTGGAGGGTGTCCTTTATCCTGCCCTGTTTGTTGACTTTGAGCAATGGACAGCCAAACAAAATACGCCATATGTCTTGTTTGAGTCGGCATTGGTTTTCGAGAAGCGTTTGGAAAAACAGTTTAATGCCGTCGTGATGGTGTCGGCATCGGAAACGACACGTCTGCGCCGTGCGATGGAACGTGACCATTGCGATGAGGCTACCATTCGTGCGCGAATGGCAAAACAATGGCCTGAGGAAGGCAAACGCTTACTGGCTGATTATGTCATCTGGCATGAGAATGACGATGAAGACGAAGCTCTGATGAAACAAATCATGCAAGTGGACAAGTTTTGCGGAATAAATCCGCAATGAAGGCAAAGTTTTTCTTGTTCGTATCAAATTATTCCGTATCTTTGTGCCAATCTGACTATGGCCTATAGCCGATGGCCTGCCTTAACGTAAAGGCAAGCCATCGACCATAAGCCATGAGCCATGGTTGAATTTGAATTTTAAATAATATTGAATTACACGATATGGAGAAATTATTGCTATTAGGCGATGAGGCCATTGCACAGGGCTTCATCGATGCTGGCGGCTCGGCCATCAACAGCTATCCGGGCACGCCTTCAACCCAAATCACAGAGTATGTCATCAACTCGAAGCAGGCCAAGGAACTTGGCGTGATTGCCAACTGGTGCGCTAACGAAAAGACTGCCCTCGAGGCCTCCATCGGCGTGGCTTACGCTGGCAAGCGCGCCATGACCTGCATGAAGCACGTGGGTCTCAACGTGTGCGGCGACCCCTTCATGAATGCCGCCATCATCGGCACGAAGGGTGTCCTCGTCGTGGTGGCCGACGACCCGAGCATGTTCTCGTCGCAGGATGAGCAGGATAGCCGCTTCTATGGTCATTGGGCCATGATTCCCATGTTGGAACCTTCCAACCAGCAGGAAGCCTATGATATGGTGCATTACGGCTATGACCTGAGTGAGAAGCTTGGCACGCCCGTGCTTTACCGCATCCCGACCCGTCTGGCCCACAGCCGTGCTGGCGTGGTGCGTAAGCCCGTCCGTCCGCAAAACGAGCTCACCGAGCCCGCTGATGCCAAATCGTTTGTGCTGCTGCCGGCCAACGCCAAGCGTCTCTACCGCGACCTCATTGACAAGCAGCCCGCTTTCACTGAGGCTTCTGAGAATTCAGGCTTCAACAAATACATTGACGGCCCGAAGAAGAACATCGGTATCATCACCACAGGTATCGCTTACAACTACTTGATGGAGAACTTCCCTGGCGGTCAGTGCCCCTATCCTGTCGTCAAAGTGACGCAGTATCCGCTGCCTTACGATATGATCAACAAGCTCTACGATGAGTGCGATGAAATCCTTGTCCTCGAAGACGGTCAGCCTTTCGTGGAAGAGCATATCAAGGGCTTCCTCGGTAAGGGTAAGAATGTCATGGGTCGTCTTGATGAGACCATCCGCCGCGATGGTGAGCTGAATGCTGAAAAGGTCGCCAAGGCCCTCGGCATGGATGTTCCGGTAATGTATAAGGTGCCTGAGGTGGTCACCAATCGTCCGCCTGCGCTCTGCCAGGGCTGCCCGCACGTCGATAGCTATACCGCTCTGAACGAGGTTATGGCCAAGTACAAAGGCGGCAAAGTGTTCGGCGACATCGGATGCTACACTTTGGGCTTCAATATGGGTGCCATCCACACCACCGTGTGCATGGGCGCCTCCATCACCATGGCCAAGGGCGCCAGCGAGGTGGGCATCTTCCCGAGCGTGGCCGTCATCGGCGACGGTACCTTCGGCCACAGCGGCTTGACGGGCCTTATGGACTGTGTTAACGAGAAGGCCAATGTCGTGGTCATGATTCTTGACAACGATATCACCGCTATGACAGGTGGCCAGCCTTCGTCGGCACACAACAAGATCCGCCGCATCTGCGAAGGCCTCGGTGTCGAGCCAGAGCACATCCGCGATATCATCCCGCTGCCCAAGAACCACGAAGAGAACGTTAAGATTATCGAGGAAGAGGTGAATTATAATGGTGTTTCTGTTATTATACCTCACCGTACTTGCATCGTGGAATTGAAGAAACACATGAAGAAATAATCATTTGGCTGGTAGAGACGCGATTAATCGCGTCTCTACAAACCTGGATTTTGAATTTTAATATTGAATCTTAAATCTTGAAATCATGAAAAAAGATATAGTATTATGTGGCGTGGGTGGCGATGGCATCGTTTCGGTGGCCAAGATCATCTCTGACGCTGCCTTGAATATGGGCATGAACCTGAAACAGTCTGAAATCCACGGTATGTCGCAGCGCGGGGGTTCGGTGTTCTCGCATCTTCGCATCTCCGACGACGAGATTTTCGCTGATGTTATTCCGGAAGGCAATGCCGACATCATCCTTTCTTCAGAACCGATGGAAGCCTTGCGTTACCTGCCTTGGCTGAGCAAGGAAGGCTGGGTCATCACTAACAACGACCCCTTCGTCAACATCAGCAACTATCCCGACATGGAGAAGATCAATGCTGAGTTGGGCAAATTGGAACATGTCGTTTCCTTCGATGCCAACGAAATTGCCAAGCAGCTGAAGGCGCGTTCCAATATGGTGCTGTTGGGTGCTACGGTACCTCATCTCGGCATTGAAATGGCCAAGGTGGAGGAAGCTATTGCCCACATCTTCGGCAAGAAAGGCCAAGAGATCGTCGACCTAAATATTCAGGCTGTACGTGCTGGTTACGCCCAGGCGACGAAATGAGACGAGATAAATCGTATCTCTACAAACAAATGCCCGATTGGAAAATCCAGTCGGGCATTTCGTTTTCATTTTTCACCCCATTTGAGTGGGTAGTTGAGACAAGTACAGTAGCCGGTCTCTCTCAGATAAAACCGGATGACGTTTTGCTGTCCGTCGCTGCCAACTGAGGAATAGGCATCGAGCCAGCCATAATAAGAACCGTCCTCTGTGCTGTGTACTACAGCGATGGGATGGACGGAGTCATAATACACGTGGATGCCTTTTCCCCACCAGTTCGAGTCGGTTATGTTTAGGTTGTCTATGCTGAGGATGCAGATCTGCCAGTTATTCATGGCTTGGATGAAGGGGATATCATATTCGAAATAGACCTTTAGGTCGGTGACATCATCTCGGTCAAGGTCCATACAAAGAGTATCCCAAGTCTGCACGGAGTCGGCATAACTGTAATTGATGTTCAGTGCAGGGTCGTATTTCTTATGGAGAATCTTGCCTGTCTGGCCTCCGTATTCCACTTTGTGGCAGGCGGTAAGGCAACAAAGCCCAGCAACAATTGACAGAACCAATGCAACCCTTCTCATTATGATAGGGCTTTTTGGTTTTTCTTTAAAAACATCACAAACAGCACCAATCCCAGGACGGTGATGGCTGCGCCGATGCCGTAGCCCACAGGACGAGGCAGGATGGAGCCCAAACCACCGTCGGTTGCCTTGGCAACAAAGAGGAAACATCCTGTCACCATGGTCATGAATAGGGCAGGGACGAGGGTGATGAGGTACCAGAGTTTACCTTTGTTCTTGGCTAGATAGACTGAGATGGCCCACAAAGTCACGGTGGCGAGCAACTGATTGGCCCAGGCAAAGTAACGCCAGATGACTTGGAAACCTTTCGCGTCGGCGATGCTGTAGACCAGAATAAGGGCTGTGACAGCAAACATCGGCACAGCGATGAAGAGGCGGTTCTTGATGGGCTTTTGGTCGTAGTGCATGAAATCGGCAATGATAAGTCGTGCCGATCGTAAAGCTGTGTCGCCCGACGTGACAGCGGCTGAGATAACGCCTAAGATGGTAATGACGGCGATGACACGCGGGAACCAAGTTTTGGCGATAATCCCTACCATGGTTGCTCCGCTCTGTCCAGCGGTTTCATTAGGCATATCGTGGAAGAAATAAGCGGCAGCGGCAGCCCAAATCAAGGCAACGACACCTTCCGTGATCATAGCGCCGTAAAAAATCGGGCGGCCTTGTTTTTCATTGACCATGCAACGCGCCATCAATGGCGATTGCGTGGCGTGGAAGCCCGAGATGGCTCCACAAGCAATCGAGATGAACATCATCGGGAAGATGGGGTTGTTGACTGCATCGGGGTGACGGTTCTGCAAGCCGCTCCATAATTCGGGGATTCCGGGTTTGTAGATGATGAAAGCCACAAAGATGGCCACGGCCATACCCAACAGCAGGATGCCAAAGATAGGATAGATTTTTCCGATGACTTTGTCGATGGGTAGCAAGGTGGCAATCAGGTAATAAGCCAAGATGATGGCAATCCAGATGTAAGGATTCCAGCCTTGTGTGAAGTGGGCATTAAGCAACGTGGCAGGTGTGTTGACGAACACCACGCCGACCAGAATCATCAGGATGATGGTGAAGGCACGCATCACTTGTTTGGCCCCATTGCCCAAATAAGTACCGTGTATTTCGGGCAGGCTCGCACCTTTGTCGCGCAAGGAAATCATACCTGCAAGGTAGTCGTGGACGGCACCAGCGAAGATGCTTCCCAGCACAATCCAAAGGAACGAAGCTGTACCAAATTGCGCACCCATAATAGCTCCAATGATGGGTCCCACACCAGCAATGTTCAAAAACTGAATGAGGAAGATGCGCCAAGGCTTCATCGGCACATAGTCGACGCCGTCGGCCATGGTGGTGGCTGGTGTGGCGCGCTTTGGGTCGGCACCAAAGAGTTTCTCAACCAACTTTCCGTAAATAAAATAGCCGAGGACAAGGACGGCCAAAGCGATAAAGAAAGTAATCATAGGATTTTGCGTTTAATTGCTGCAAAATTACAGCTTTTGAAAAACAAAATGCATAGTCATAGGAATCTTATTCTTTCTTTCCGCCAAATTCCATCAACCATGCTTTCAAAAATTCGTCAATGTTGCCATCCATAACACTTTGAACGTCAGAGGTCTGGTAGTTAGTGCGGTGGTCTTTCACGCGCCGGTCGTCGAAAACATAGGAGCGAATTTGGCTGCCCCATTCGATTTTCATCTTGCCCGCCTCGATTTTGTTCTGCTCCTCCATGCGGTGGCGCATCTCGCGGTCATAAAGTTGCGACTTCAAGAGGCGCAAGGCGTTCTCTCGGTTCTTGGGCTGGTCGCGGGTCTCGGTGTTTTCGATGAGGATTTCCTCTTCCTCGCCCGTGTAAGGGTCTTTGTATTGGTAGCGCAGACGCACGCCCGATTCTACTTTGTTCACATTCTGACCACCTGCACCACCACTGCGGAAGGTGTCCCACGAAAGCCTGGATGGTTCGACCACAATTTCAATCGTATCATCGACAAGTGGCGTGACAAATACCGAAGCGAACGAGGTCATACGTTTGCCTTGGGCGTTGTAAGGGCTAACACGTACCAGACGGTGCACGCCGTTCTCACCTTTCAAGTAACCATAGCCGTATTCGCCTTCGATTTTCATTGTCACCGATTTGATGCCGGCATCGTCGCCATCAAGTATGTTGGAAATGGTGACTTTATATTTGTGGTTCTCGCCATAGCGAATGTACATTCGCATAAGCATCTGCGCCCAGTCCTGAGCCTCGGTGCCACCCGCTCCCGCGTTGATTTTCAACACTGCACTTAGGGGGTCGGCTTCCTCGCGTAGCATATTCTTGAATTCCAAATTTTCCACAATTTTGATGGTGGCATTGTACTGTTCGTCCACTTCCTCCTCGGTGGCTTCGCCTTCCTTGGCGAAGTCGAAGAGCACGGTGAGGTCATTGTAGGCGTCGGAGGCTTCCTTGTAGCCGTTGAGCCAGCCTTTCACCTCGCGCACCTTCTTCATGGTAGCTTCGGCGGCCTTGGGATCGGCCCAGAATTGCGGGTCTTGTGTCTTTTCGTCTAATTCTTGTGCTTCGATGGTACGTCTGTCGACGTCAAAGATACCTCCTCAAGGCATCAATCCTCTTACATAAATCTTTAAGTTGGTCAGCAGTGATCATAATATAATAAGGTGTTGTTTTAAGACTACGGGACTTCGAGACACGGGACGCGGGACATCGGGTCTCGTAGTCTCGCGTCTCGCAGTCTCGTGTCTTTATTCTTTATTTTCGGGCTGCAAAGGTAGTAATTTTATGGAGAATTTGTATTTTTGCCCTGATTAAAAGCTTATCCTATGAAAAGACATTTCCTTTTGTTATTGATGGTCTTTGGCGTTTTAGGACTGAATGCCCAGACCTTTACCTATGGCGACTTAAACTATGAAGTCAACTACGGCGGGACTTCCGTCACCGTGTTGGATCATGTCAACGGCACCGATGCCACGGGCACCTTGACCATCCCCGATCATGTGGTGTATAATGGAAACACTTATGCTGTCACCATTATTGATGGCTATGCTTTTAGCTATTGTAGAGGGCTTGAAGGCACTTTAGTTCTCCCCAACACCCTTGAGGAAATCGGTGACGATGCCTTTGTTTACTGTGGTTTTACTGGTGTCGTGAACATTCCTGCTTCGGTGGAATGGATTGGCTGCACGCCTTTCTATGGCTGTGATGGCATCGAGGGCTTTGTGGTGGACCCCGCCAACGAGGATTACGACTCGCGTGACAACTGCAATGCTGTTATCTCGTCTTATAGTAATGAGCTGAAATTTGGATGCAAGAATTCAACCATTCCCAATGGGGTTGAATCCATTGCCGAGGATGCATTTAGCCATATCGGCGGCCTGACTTCCATCACCATCCCCAGCACGGTGACTGAAATTGGCGGCTGGTCGTTTTGGTTCACTGGCTTGACGAGTATTACCATTCCCAACGCGGTGACTTACATTGGCACAAACCCGTTTGGTGGTTGCACTGAACTGGAAGAAATCGTTGTTGAGGACGGTAATCCCGTCTTCGATTCCCGAAATGGTTGCAACGCCATCATCAGGACAAGCACTAACGAACTGCTTGCCGGCTGCCAAAACACGGTAATCCCTGATGACGTGACCCGTATCGGCAACTACGCATTCTATTATTGCAGCACACTCACAGGCGAGTTGGTGATTCCTGAACAAATCACTTCTATTGGACATTATGCCTATGAAAAATGTACAGGTCTGACGGGCTCTTTGGTCATCCCAAATACCGTCGTTTATCTTGGCGAATCTGCTTTTGCGAATTGCATAGGTTTCGATGGTACCTTGACCTTGAGCGAAAACTTGACTTACATAGGTGGATGGACTTTTGAGGAATGCGCAGGCTTCACCGGCTCCTTGGTGATACCTGATTTGGTGACAGAAATTGGTTCAAGTGCGTTTGAAGGCTGCCATGGTTTCGACGGCAAACTGACGCTTCCCAAGGGCTTGAATTATGTTGGTAGCTTTGCTTTTGCAAGTTGTTCGGGCTTCACAGAGGCGGTAGTTTGGGCTGAGAGGCCCCCAGCACTTGACATGTATCCCTTTGGCGGCTTTGGCTGTACCACCCTCATGGTACCTTGCGGATGCGTTTCAGTGTATGAGAACTCTGACTGGAGCGAGCAGTTCATCAACATCGTTGAGGATTGCACGGCTGTTTCTGAAAACGGGGACAACAGAATTTCGGTCTATCCCAATCCAACCCATGGTATGGTGAGAATCGAAGCTGAAGGCATCAATAACATTTGCATTTTCAATCTTTTGGGCGAAAAGGTGTTTGAAAGTGTTGTTAATGGCGATGCTTTTGAATTTGACTTTGGCAGTTTGGAAAAGGGCCTTTATGTGATCAGGATTGAAACAGCAGAAGGCTTTTCGACAGAAATTGTCACCGTGATGTAATAATTCCTTTCCCTTGTTGTCTAACATGATGAACGTTGCAACGAAAAACGCATTATGAACAACGACAAGGAACATCAATTTGAACTATTGGTGCGGCAGCACAAGCGGACCATCTACACGGTATGCTACATGTTCTCACGCAACAAGGCTGAAATCGACGACCTGTTTCAGGAAATCCTTATTAGGCTTTGGAACGGTTTCGACAATTACGAGGGCAGAAGTACCGAGCAGACATGGATCTACCGCGTCGCGCTTAACACGGCCATTAACCATGACAAGAAGGAACGCCGGCGCATTGAGACCGTGCCGCTGACGGTGGACATCGACCCTTACGAGGCTGACGACCCCAAGACGCAACAAATCCGTGAACTTTACGACCGCATCTCGCGCCTCGACCTCATCGACCGAAGCCTCATCCTGCTTTGGCTGGAGGGTATCACTTACGATGAAATCGGGGCGATCATCGGCATCACGCCGAACAATGTAGGGGTGAGGCTGGGACGCATCAAGGAAAAACTGGTGAAAATGTCGAAAAACGAATGAAAGGGAATCATCATGGAAAACAACGAAAACAATAATCTGAACGAACTGGACCAGCTGAAGGCGCAATATGAAACGCTGAAACAGCAGTTCGACCAACAGGAAATCGTCAATGACAGATTGATGAAGTCGTCTATCAAGCATAGCACCGATTTTTACAAGCGCTACCGATGGTTGCAAGTCGTGCTATATCCGTTGGCGGCATTTTTCGGATGGCTGATTATCACCTGGAATTTGGGCAATCATCTTTCAGCGAAGGTGTTTTGGGTGGCTTTCTGTGCGACTTGTTTGGTCATTGAGTTGCTCCTTACTAGAAAATTGCAACTTAAGACCCTTGAAAACGATGATTTGCTGACTTTGTCAAATCAAGCTAGAGGTTTTAAAAGGCTCTTTGCCACCTTTACGATTCTCAACTATTCCACCGGGTTTGTTTTGTTTTTGGGTTTGCTTTTGGCTTGGATAGGAAATGGAGTGCCGAATTTAGGCGGGGTCATGGTTGTTTTTTGCATCGCGATTGTATTCTTTGTTCTTGTTGGAATCGCTGAAATCCGCTATAAGACCAAGCCTTGCGACGAGATTATCCGTCAGATAGAATCCGCTGAGACCTCTTGTGCCAAGAAACCAAGATTGGATCCAAAGCAAAAGTGGTCCTTCATCGCCATGATTGTGGTGTTCTTGGGCTTCGACATATGGGGCGGCTATTTGATTGCCAAACATTTTAAACTGGTTGGAAAAACCTTTCGCTACGAAAGGGCAGAGGGTGATCTGACCACAAAGGGCAGCCTCGAAATTTGGGAGGTTTATAACTGGATTAGGGTCCCGGATAAGGAGCGTTTTCTTGAGGCCACAACGATGGAAGACAATGATTCTTTGGTGTATCGATGGTCGGCAGATACCACCGATCTCATGCTTTACACCTTGAAAAAGACCACGGAAGTCGGTCCTGCCATCAGTTCGGCAGTACTGGGTGGGAAGCCTTTAGTCAAACGACTGGATAGTGGACCCTATAAAGAAGGAACCTTCACAGCCATCATTCTCGAGTTGATGCCTGAAGCCACAATTTTGTTCAAGCGAATGACCGAAGAGGCGCTACTACAGCCTCAACCTGTCAATATAGCAGTCGTTATTGACGGCCTGGTTTATCAAGAGTGGCGCATTGCCAATGCTGTTTGTAGCGCTTTCTTCATCAATGCCAACCCGAATTGGTCGATAGAAGAAGTGGAGGCCTTCTGCGAGCAATTGATAAAGCAGTAAATATAAAAAATCATGCATATCGTCGAATTCTACAAATCATCAACTATGAAAAAAGCTATTATTATTGTTTTGGCACTTGTCGTTGGCGTTGCCTTCAAGACTCATGCACAAATCCTGTATCGCATTTCTGGCAATGGCCTTGAAGCACCTAGTTATATTGTCGGCACTTACCATTTGGCACCTGCTTCGTTCGCTGATAGTATTCCGGGTATGCGACAGGCCATAGAAGAAACTACTCAAGTATGTGGTGAATTGGATATGATGGATGTTTTCAAACCCGAGAACGCCGCACGCATGTTGCAGTCGCAGATGTTGCCAGAAGGGGTCACACTATCCTCGCTACTCACCTCCGAACAGCGTACACGTCTCAATGCTTTGTTGCTTGAGGTATTGGGCACGAATCTAGATGATGAGGCTTATGCCGCTCAAGTGGAAAAGATGAAGCCTGTAGTTCTCTCCACCACGCTCTCCCTGGCAGCCTTCATGAAGAAGACACAGTCATTCAATCCCATGGAACTGCTTGATAGTTATTTTCAGGTGCATGCCTTACAGAACGGCAAAAGTGTCAAGGGGTTCGAAACCGTTGACTTCCAGATGGAAGTGCTCTACGGAGGAGAACTGCCAAAGCAGGTGAATGACCTTATGTGTATGGTGGACCACTTTGAGGAGAGCACAAAACTGGTCGATCGGATCACGGATGCCTATTTCTCGCAAGATCTTCAAAGGTTGGAAGCGGTATTAGAGGAAGAGCTTGATGGTGAATGTGGTGGTTCCCCAGAGGATGAGGCTGCCTTAATCGATAATCGTAATCACAACTGGATCAAAATGATGCCTGAAATTATGGCAGAGCAACCAACACTCTTCGCCGTTGGTGCCGGACACCTTTGCGGGGAGCAAGGCGTACTGAAACTTCTCGAAGGATTAGGCTATGTTGTCGACGGCGTAAAATAGCGGAAAAGAAATAAATCGAAAAAAACTCAACTTTTTTCTTGACTTATTCAAAAAAGTTGTACTTTTGCAGTGTGATAGTTTACTAATACACTACAAGAATTATTTGAATTGTATCATACGAAAAGCAATAATCTTTAGTTAATATCTTATCAAATAGTTTAATCATGAAAAAACGTTTTCTTTTATTCTTCATCGCTTTAATTACTTTATCATCAACTACTTTTGCTCAGAGTAAAGTTTCGGGAACCGTCGTCGAAGAAGCCAACGGCAAGGCTGTTCCCTTCGTCAATGTGGGTCTGTTCCGCCAAGCCGACAGCGTCTTCGTGAGCGGTGCGGCCTCCGACGACAAAGGCCATTTTGAGTTGTTAGCGCCTAACGGCGACTACCGTCTGGCGGTCTCAGCCATCGGTTTCCAGACTTTTGAACAGATGCTTACCGTGAAAGGCAATCAAGACCTCGGTAAGTTGCAACTCAAGGAAGGCTCCACCAAACTTAGTGAGGTGACCATCACCGAGAAGCGTCCTTTGTTCGCTGTGGAAGGGGAGAAGACCATGTATAACGTAGCCGAAGACAACAGCATTCAAACGGGTACGCTTTCGGATGCCTTGCAGAACGCTCCCGGCGTGAGTGTCGACGTGGAGGGCAACATTAGTCTTCGCGGCACATCGAGTGTGGAGGTGTGGATCAACGACAAACCTTCGCACATGACCGCTGAGAACCTCAAGACCTACATCCAGACCTTGCCCGCCAACAGCATCGACCATGTGGAGGTCATCACCAACCCCTCAGCACGCTATGGTTCCAAGGCCGATGGCATCATCAACATCGTGACCAACGCTAAAATACAGAAAAACGAGTTCTTCAGCTTCGGCGTGAACGTCTCAACCCATCCTTATATAGACCCTTGGGCTTCCTACGTTTGGTCGAACGACAAGCTGACGGTCAATGCTTACATCAACGGCAGCTATTCCGATTGGAAGGGCAATTCCTTCGTGGATCAGTCGCTGTTCAACGCGAGCGGAGCTCTCGCCAATCATGAAATCGATAGTACGCTTTTCAAAAACAAGATGTATGGTTTGGGTGGTTTCTTCAGCGTTGATTATGAGATTGATACAGCGAACAGTTTGAATGTATGGGTGAGCGGATGGCCTAATTGGGGTGACGCTATCAACAACACCTCTTTCTTTAGGGAGGAGTATCTGCCCAATGTGCTGACCACCGATATGCACGAAAGCACTTATGGCAGAGAAAGTCAATACTTCGCTAATTACGGTCTATATTACCAGCATAAGTTCAACAACGAGGGCCATAACCTTTCCGTCAGTGTCAATGGGATGAGCTTCGGTGGACGCGATGATGGCGAAGCAACAAGGAAATTCACCTTGCCTATGGACTACACCCGGGTGTTGCGCCAAAACAGCCTCTACCATTCCACTGGTGTCGAGGGCGAGGTTGTCTACAACCGTCCTTATTCTGAGAACGGAGAGATTTCGGTGGGTTATACTATTGGCTATGATCCTGAGCATCAAAGTCTTGTTACCGACACTGTAATCAATCCTAATTCGGATAAAGAGGCTTGGGAATGGGACAATGACGTCTACCGTACCTACAATGCCAAGTTCACCGAATTAAACAACGAAGCCTTTATTACCTTGCAGCACAAGTTTGGTGGCTTTACCGTGAAGCCGGGTATACGTTTCGTCAGTGAGCTGGTCAAAGGTGCCTATCCCGACTCCTCGCAATACAACTTCAATAAGCATTTCTTCAGCGTGAGGCCTTCGCTCCACCTGTCTTATCGCACCAAGTCGATGCATAACTTCAGCTTGAGCTACACGCGCCGCATTGCTGCCCCTGGAGCCGAACAGTTGAGCCGTTTCCCCATGTATCACGAGGACAGCTACAGCAGTGGTAATCCTGAGCTGGATCGCATCTTCACCAATGCTTTCGAAGCTGGCTGGACCAAGTATTGGAATAACTTCGGCTCCATTGGACTGTCGGCCTATTATCGTGGCAAGACCAATAATGTCGATAGGATTACAGTCTCGAATTACCATTGGCTCTATGGTCGCGTGGTGCCTTATAGCTATCCTGTCAATGTCGGCAAAAGCCATAATGCGGGCTTTGAGTACAATATGATGTACCGTCCGAACGGTTTCTTCAACCTGCGTTTCTATGCTAATCTGTATGATTCCTATATCAAGACGGAGTATGAGGGACATGAATATGAAAGCGACATGTGGTCGTACAGCTTCCGCCTCAACATGTGGGCCAAGTTGTGGAACAAACTGGAATTGACGGCTTCGGGCTATTATAGCTCACCGACGCAATCCTTGTTTAGCGAGCGTCAAGGCTATTTTGGTGTTGATGCGGGTCTGCGTGCCGATTTCTTCGACCGTAGGTTGTCGGTTTTCGTCAATGCCAACGACATCTTTAACAGCAATCGCTTTGGGCATTCGAACAACAGCCCGTATGTGCAGTCGAACTCCTCCTACAAATACAACAGCCGTAGCATTGCGGTCGGTGTGACCTTCCGCTTCGGTAAGATGGAACTGGAACAGATGGCCCGTCAAGGCGGCGAAGGCGCACCAAGCGCTCCTCAAGGCATGGGCGGAATGTAAAAATCAGCCCATAATTCACCACAGAGACGCGAAAAACTCGCGTCTCTTTTTGTTTAATTTGGACATTTTCGCCACAAAAATGCCAATTTTTCGCCACAAATACGCGAATTTCGCCACATTCGGCCCGTATTCGGCACATTTTTCCTGCGGTGTGAAGTGATGCTGTACTTTTGCGGCGTTTTAAAATTGAAGACGAGTTTTTAATCTAATCGAAAACGAAATGAAAATAATTGGAACTGGAAGCGCGTTGCCGTCCCTTACCGTCACCAACGACGACTTGGCGACTTTCTTGGACACCAACGACACTTGGATTTCGACCAGAACGGGTATTCAAGCCCGCCATCTTTTATCTACCGAAGATTTGTATGACTTGGCTGTTGAGGCCGCCACCAAGGCCATCAACGCCTCTGGCTTGCGTCCCGAGCAGATTGACTTCCTCTTGGTCTCTAACGTGGCTAACCGTCACATCACCCCAGGATTGAGTTGCATCGTGCAAAAACGCATCGGCCTCAGCTGCGCTGGCCTCGACATCAACGTGGCTTGCGCAGGCTTTGTCAACGCTTTGATGCTCGCCGACGGCATGATGAAAGCCGGTCATGCGAAGAATATATTAATATTGTGTGCTGAAGAACCCACCAAATACTGCAACTGGCACGAGCGTGACTGCAGCGTGTTGTTTGGCGACGGTGCAGGCGCCGTGGTGCTAACCGCTGGCAATGCCTTCAAAGACGTGAAACTCACCATGATCAGCGACCGCGATGTGCTTTACTATGAACGTGGCATGGAGACGACGCCTTTCGAACAGCATTATGTGAAAGGTCAACCCTTGGTGATGAAAGGCAAAGAGTTGTTCAAGACCGCCGTCACCGAGTCAGCCAAAGATATTCAGAATGTGCTGGATTACAACCATCTGACCCATGAGGATATCACTTGGTTCATGCTGCATCAGGCCAACAAGCGTATCATCGAAGGCATCCGCCATATCATCGGTGGTCCCGAAGAAAAATACCCGACCGTCATCGAGAAGTATGGCAACACATCATCGGCCAGCATCCCGATCATGCTTGACGAAATGCTGAGAGCTGGCAAGATCAAAGAAGGTGACAAGATCATCATGAGTGCCTTCGGCGCTGGTTTCGTTTCTGCTGCCTGCTTGTGGGAATGGGAGTTTTAATCAGTTTGCAGTTATCAGTTAAAAGTTAGGAGTAATTGAATAATGGAAAATAGAAGAGTAGTTATAACAGGCATGGGTGCCGTTTCGCCGATTGGCAACGACCTGCCTACCATATGGGATAACCTGATGAAGGGCTATTGTGGCATCGACTTCATCAAATCGTTTGATACCACTGACCTTCCCGTGAAGATTGCGGCTGAGCTGAAGGACTTCAACCCTGAGGCCTGTGGTGTCGACAAAGGTTTTGTCAAACGTAACGACCGTTTTGCAGTCTATACCTTGGCTGCTGCCTACCAGGCCATGAAGGACAACGAGGACATGCAGATGAGCCCCGACCGTCTGGGCGTGTATGTCGGTTCAGGCATCGGCGGTTTTGACACCATTATGAAGGGTGTCAAGACATATTATGATGAAGGTGCACGTTGGATTTCTCCTTTGATGATCCCGACCATGATTGGCAACCAAGCCTCAGGCAGCGTGGCCATCCGCTACAACGCTCAAGGCCCTTGCGTGCCCATCGTGACGGCTTGCGCCACGGGTACCCACAGCATCGGTGAGGCCTACCGTGCTATCAAACACGGCTATGCCGATGCCGTCATCGCGGGTGGCTCGGAGGCTGGCATCAACCCCGTCTCCATCGGTGGCTTTGCCAACTGCAAGGCTTTGACGAAGTCGGAAGACCCCAAGTATGCCTCTCTGCCGTTCAACAAGAACCGCGCTGGCTTTGTCATTGCCGAAGGCTCGGGCATCGTGCTTCTTGAAGAATACGAACATGCCAAGCAACGTGGCGCGAAGATCTATGCAGAACTTTGTGGTTACGGCAACTCTTGCGATGCCTATCATAGCACGGCTCCGCGTCCCGATGGCACTACGCAAAGCCTGGCCATCAAACAAGCTCTCGAAGAAGCCCAATTCAAGGCAGGTGAGAGCATCTACATCAACGCCCACGGTACGGGTACCCCGATGAATGACAGCGGTGAGACCAAAGCCATCAAGATCGCAATGGGAGAGGAAGAAGCCCATAAGGCTCACATCAGCTCTACCAAGTCGGAGATGGGTCACGCCCTTGGCGCTGCTGGTGCCATCGAGCTTGTCATCAGCGTGATGGCTCTAAACAATGGTATCGTTCCTCCGACCATCGGCTTGGATGAACCCGATCCCGAGTGCGACCTCGACTACACGCCTAACAAACCTCTCAAGGTGGATTTGGACATCGCCATCTCCAACTCCTTGGGCTTTGGCGGACATAATGCTTGTCTGGCAGTACGTAAAGTGAAATAACAACACAACAATCAACAATATGAACAGAGACGAAATCAAACAGTATCTCCCGCACCGCGAGCCTATGCTCCTGGTCGATGAGATGACCCTCGACGAGAACCATGTGGCCCATTCCAAGTACCATGTGACGGGCGAGGAGTTTTTCCTGAAAGGCCATTTCCCTGGCGAACCCGTCGTGCCTGGCGTCATCCTTTGTGAGATCATGGCCCAGTCGTGCGCCCTGCTGATGAAAGACGACCTCATCGGCAAGCTGACTTTCTATACCGGTATCGATAAGGTGCGTTTCAAGAACAGCGTCAAGCCGGGCGACACCGTCGAGGTGGAAGCCACGCTGACCTATCACCGTGCCAACATCTACATCTGCTCCGCAATGCTCAGCGTAGGTGGAAAGATGTGCGTAAAAGGCGAACTTTCTTTCGCTTTGTTGCCGGATACGAGAAAATAATTGTAATTTTGTGCATTATGGCTACGATACAAGACAAGACGAGGGCGTTGATTGCTACTAAGCTGAATCTTAGCGAGAGCGAGATTACGCCAGAGAAGAACTTCTTCAACGATTTGGGTGCCGATTCGTTGGATTTCGTCGAGCTTTCTATGATTCTGGAACACGAATTCAACGTGAAGTTCACCGAAGACGACACGGCCAAGGTCAAGACCGTCGGCGACTTGTATGAACTGATTGAAAGATACAAAAACAAAACCAAATAAAAGAGAAACCATGGGATTATTAGACAATAAAGTGGCTCTGATTACGGGAGCCGGTCGTGGCATCGGCAAGGCCATCGCCTTGCGTTTTGCTCAAGAAGGTTGCAACATCGCCTTCACCGATATCGCCCTGAACGATGTCGTCATGGAAACAGAAAAGGAACTGGCTGCTCTTGGCGTGAAAGTCAAGGCTTACGCTTCCAATGCCGCCAATTTTGAGGAAACCCACCAAGTGGTGGACGAAATCGTCAAGGACTTCGGTCGCATCGATATCCTTGTCAACAATGCAGGTATCACCAAGGACACAGCACTGAAGCGCATGACCGAGGAGCAGTGGGATGCCGTCATCAATGTGAACCTCAAGTCGGTGTTCAACTTCACCAAGGCCGTGCAGCCCGTCATGTGGAAGCAGGCTGGTGGCAGTGTCATCAACATGAGCTCCGTTGTGGGTGTCTCGGGCAATGCCAACCAATGCAACTACAGCGCCTCGAAGGCCGGTATCATCGGCTTCACTAAGAGTGCGGCAAAGGAGATGGGCGTGCGCAACATCCGCCACAACGCCATTGCTCCTGGTTTCATCATCACGGCCATGACTAACGCCCTGCCTGAGGACGTTCGCAAACAATGGGAAAGCCTTATCCCGCTGCGTCGCGGTGGCACGCCCGAGGATGTGGCCAATGTGGCCCTCTTCCTCGCCTCCGACCTCAGCTCGTATGTCACGGGCCAAGTCATCCACTGCTGTGGCGGCATGAATTGCTAAGAAAACGATTTTTTGAAAACGATAGCAGAAGAAAAGCCTCGCCGATTGGCGGGGCTTTTCATTTATTTCTTGTTGAAGGCTTCCAAAACCTTCGCCGAATAGGTCTTGGAAACAGGCACTGAATCCAGCCCCTCTCGCTCAAAGTCAATGACAAAACCGTCGGCCTCGTTGTGAAGCACGCTCACTTTATTGATATTGACGATATAGGAACGGTGGCATCGCATCAACGAGCTGGAATCCACACAGTTGTCGGCGATGGTCTGCATCTTGCAGCGCAGCATGTAGCTCGCAATGGCACCGCTGCGCTGGTAAAACACGTTAATGTAGTTGTCCTCCGCCTTGATGTAATAGAGGTTGTCGAGCTTGACGGACAACTTCAGGTTACCGTTGTTGTCCATCAGGTTGATGATCTCAGTGTGTTGGGGCATCACCTCGTCGTCCGACTCCACCGTGTCGCTCTTGGTGAGCATGAGGCGTTGCTGAGCGTCTTTCAGCAGGATGACCAAGTCGGTGACTGTGTAGGGCACACCTAATGCGACTAAGGTGATGAGGAAGCTTTTGGCCAAGATGTAGGAAAAACCATAGCTTTGGCCTCCTGTTGGCTGTATCTGGAAATAGGAGAGGAGGGTGTAAAACACCGCAATCAACACGATTTCGAGGAAAAGCCATAGGATATAGAACCAAAACGGGAAATGGCGCATTTTCTTGACGAGCCAGGTCATCAGCGTACGGCTGAGGGCAAGAAACAAGGTGCCAGTACCCACAAATGCCAAGGTGGTGAAGAAATAGCTTCCCTTTCCAACTTGGAACCAAGCAGTGGATGAAAATGGAACGTAGGCGGTCAGGAAAACGAGAGCAAACAATGTCGAGATGATAACGTTAATCGACTGGCTGACAGGCTCTGTCAGACACTCAGGTGTTTGCGTTATCAGTCGTTTTGGGTATTTCATCGTTTACTCTGGATTGGACGGCAAAGATACAAAAAAACTCTAAATTCCAAATTCCTTCAAGACCTCCCAAACCAAAGAACCTTCAAACCCTTTCTGCATGGCGTAGGCAGCCAACTTGCGTTTTTTCTCGAAATCGGAGGCGGCTTTTACGGTCTTGGCCTTTGTTTTTAGGATGTCGATAAGACGTTGGCGGTATACCTCTTCGTCGGTTTGTCCTAAGGCTTCATCGATAAGCTCTTTGTCGATGCCTTTTTGGATGAGGTGGAAACGGATTTTGTTCATGCCCCAGCCGCTTTGGTTGACTTTGCCGCGCACAAAGCTTTTGGCGAACCTATCGTCGTTGACGAAGCGGTTGTCCAAAAGGTAGTCTAGGATTTTGTTTTTCTCCTCTTCGGCGATGTCGTAGGTCTTCAGTTTGTCCTTGACATCCTTGACGCAACGCTCCTGGTAGGCACAATACTTGGCCATCTTGTCCAACACTTGGTCGGGCGAGAGCGGTTTGGCAGGCGTTTTCGGCATCAGCAGTCGATTTTGAGGTCGCCTTCCTTAATCCAGCCTATTTTTCTTAGTATCAGGCCGAAAATCCATGTTAGGACTGCAGGCAGCACGAAGCAGACCAAAGCCATGCCTAACCACATATTCATGCCGCCTTCGGGCATGGCGGTATAGATACCGATGGGGCCGACGAGGCCGCAGGTACCCATGCCGGAGCCGATGGGGATGTTTTCCAAGTGGAAGATGCAGGTGGAGATAGGTCCTGTGATGGCAGAGGTAAGCAGTACGGGAATCCAGATCTTAGGATTCTTCACGATATTACCCATCTGTAACATGGAGGTGCCGAGACCTTGTGCCACCAGTCCACCCCAGCGGTTTTCCCTGAAACTCAACACCGCGAAGCCGATCATCTGGGCACAACAACCTGCGGTGGCAGCGCCGCCCGCGATACCGCCCAAACCAATGGCAAGGCAGATGGCTGCCGAGCTGATGGGCAGGGTGAGCACTGAGCCGATGACCACAGAGACGACGATGCCCATCAATAAGGGCTGCATCTGGGTGGCATTCTCGATGAAAGTGCCAAGGGCGGTCATCACCTTTTGTATGGGTGCACCGGCGAGGTAGGCCATCAGCACGCCGCTGATGATGACGACGGCCGGGGTCACGAGGATGTCGACCTGGGTCTCTTTATAGACCATTTTGCCCAATTCGATGGCCACGATGACAGCGACATAGGCGCCCATCGGGCCGCCCAACTCGTTGCCGGCGATGCCTACGGCGATGGCGCTAAACAGCACCAGACCCTCGCAACCGAGTTTGTAGGCGATAGCAACAGCGATAGCGGCTCCCGTGGCGGCTTTGGCATATTTGGCGATGGTCTCAAAGGCTTCAATGCCCGTCTTGTCGCCCAAGGTCTGGAAGATGGTGCCGATGAGCAACGAGGCAAACAAGCCCAGCGCCATAGCGCCAAGAGCGTCGACAAAATAGGCCTTCCAGGTCATGTCGACGCCCTTGCGTTGGCAAAATGCTTTGAATTTGCTCATGTTTGTTTATTCAAACTCAATGCCTTCGATGCCGTTTTCCTTCATCAGGTCGGCGAGCTTGGTGTCGTTGTCGTCGACGGCGGCGAGGCAGTTGGTCACGATGCGGATTTGGTTGGCAGGATAGAAGGCCATCAGGTCTTTGGTGGTCTCATAGACACAATAGTCCGTGGCGATGCCGCACACGTCGATGCCTTCAAACTTTTCTTGCTCGATGACGGCGCGAAGTTTTGCACCGCTACGTTCGTTTTGGAAGATGCTGAACTCCTCTTTTTCCGCGAGGTCACCCTTTTGCATGTAATGGATGTTCGGGATGTTGGGTGTGATGGCCGTCAGCACTTCTTGGAGGGCGGGGTAGACGTTCATGCCTTCGGTGCCTTGCACGCAGTGAGGCGGAAACACACCGCCTTGCTCAACAAAAGAGCAGTGGTTGGCCGGGTGGGCGTCTTGAGTGACGACGATCCAACCATAATTCTTCCAAGCGCCGTCATTCAGTGCCTGGGCGAGGAAGTCCATCGAAGCGGGACCCTTGGCAGTGGCTAAGCTGCCCGTGGTGAAGTCGATTTGCGGGTCAACGATGATGAGCAAACGATTGGGAAGCTCGATCTTTTCGGTGACGGTCTCAACGGCTTCTTCTTTGACTTCTTCTTTTTGTTTTTTGTTGTTGCAGCCTGCAAAAGCGAGGGCGGCGATGAGCACGATGGCTCCGAAGATGTGTTTTTTCATGTCTTTATCTTTTAGATTGTGAAATTTGTTGCAAAAGTAGTGATTTTTATGATTTGAAAAGCTTTTTGATCCATTCGGGATGACCAATTCTGCGCAAAGCGTTCTTCACCCACTCGCGGTTCTCAGGTTTGTACCAGAAGAAAAACCGTTGTTGGGCAAGCTTCTCCTCTTTGGTCTTGGCGCAAAAGACGGATTCAAGCGTGTAAGGGTCGTAACCGGAATAGTATATTTCGGTGGCCAAGGTCATAGGAGTAGGAGTGAAGTCTTGAACCTGTTCCAGGTGATAGCCTAATTCCTTGGTTCTCACTGCCAATTCAGCCATGTCCTCAAGATAGCAGTCAGGGTGTGAAGAGATGAAATAGGGGATGAGTTGCTGGTTCAGGTGCTCCTTTTCATTGATTTGGTCGAACTTCTGCTTCAGCTTCACGAACATGTCGAACTTGGGCTTGCGCATGAGTTTCAGCACGGGATCGCTGGTATGCTCGGGGGCCACTTTAAGTCGGCCGCTGACATGTCGCGTGACCAGTTGTCGGAAGTATTCGTCGTATCCCATGGCCTTGTTCTCCTCGGGCGTGCTGTCGTGCAAAAACAAGTCGTAACGGATGCCCGATCCAATGGTGGCTTTCTTTACCTTCGGGTTCTTGTCCACCTCTTTATATATGTCAATCAGCGGATGATGGTCGGTGTTGAGGTTTTTGCAAACGCTGGGCTGCAGGCATGTAGGGCGAGCGCATTTCTCGCAGAGGCGTTCGTCCTTGCCCTTCATACGGTACATATTGGCCGAAGGACCGCCCAGGTCGCTGATGTAGCCCTTGAAGTCTTCCATCTCCGTCACTTTTTCCACCTCTTTCAATATAGATTCCTTGCTGCGCGAGGCGACGAACTTGCCTTGGTGTGCCGAGATGGTGCAGAAGGCACAGCCGCCAAAGCAACCGCGATGCAGGTTGACGGAATGGCGGATCATCTCGTAGGCTGGGATGGCACCGCGCTTGGCATATTTGGGATGGGGTAGGCGGGTGTATGGCAAATCGAAGGAGGCATCAATTTGTTCTTCAGTGAAGGTGGGTAGCGGCGGGTTGATGATAAGACGTTGGTTGCCGATCTCTTGAATCAGTCTGGCGGCGTGCTTTTTGTTGGACTCCTCTTCGATGTGTCGGAAGTTGGAGGCATATTTTTTCTTGTCCTTGAGGCAGACTTCGTGTGAAACGAGCTCGATGGTCTCGCCTTCGAAATCGGGAAGTGGCTGTTTCTTGTCTTGCAAGAAAAAGGTCTGCTTGATGTTGGTCAATTCGCTGATGCTTTTGCCGTTTTGAATGGCCTTGGCGATTTCCACCATGGTGAGTTCGCCCATGCCGTAAACACCAATGTCAGCCTTACAGTCGACCAAGATGCTGGGCTTGAGGCAGTCGTCCCAATAGTCATAATGCGTCACACGGCGCAACGAAGCCTCAATGCCACCAACGACGATGGGAACGTTGGGATAGAGTTGTTTGAGGATGTTGCAATAGACCACCGTGGCGCGATCGGGACGGAAGCCCGCCTCGCCGCCGGGAGTGTAGGCGTCGTTGCTGCGCAGGCGCTTGTTGGCGGTGTAGTGGTTCACCATCGAGTCCATGCAGCCTGCCGACACGCCAAAGTACAATCTCGGTTTGCCGAATTTTTTGAAGTCGCGCAGGTCGTCACGCCAGTTGGGCTGGGGGATGAGCGCCACGCGGAAGCCATTATGCTCCAAAACCCTTCCGATGACCGCTGCTCCAAACGCTGGATGGTCGACGTAGGCATCGCCGGTGACGAACACCACGTCCACCTCATCCCAACCGCGCAGGTCGGTCTCTTTTTTCGTAATGGGAAGCCAGTCGAGCAGAGTCATTGCTTAAATTTGCTGCAAAGGTAATTATTTCTTGAATTTGTTTCTTTATCTCGAAAAGAATTCCGACCTTTGCAGCCTCTAAAACAAACGGAATTTAATTAATCAAATCTTTAAAAATCAATAATTTATGAGTAAGTTTAATGATATAATGAAGGAAATTGGCGATGCTTTGGTCAGCAAAAAGTTCTGGGTCGAGCTGCTGATTATGACTTTTGGCATGTTTATGACCGGTGTTTGCGTCTATTATTTCCTCGTTCCCAGCAAGCTGATTGTGGGTTCCATCTCGGGTCTTTCCATCGTGTTGACCAACATTTTCAACAGCATGGGCATCAACATTAGTCTGTCGATGATGATTACCGTCATCAATGCTATCCTGCTGATTTTGGCCTATCTGCTCATTGGCAAGGAGTTTGGCTTGAAGACGGTTTACTGTGCCTTGATTCTCGGTCCCATGACCAAGGTCTGCGAATGGATCTATCCTTGGCAAAACCTCGCCACGCCGAACAGTTACCTTATCAATATGGGCGTTGCCCCCGACCAAGCTTTCTCGGTGATGGGCAACCCTTGGTTCGACCTGCTCTGCTGTGTGATCATCCTCAGTGCCGCCCAAACGCTGATGTTCTCCATCAACGCCTCAACTGGCGGCCTTGATATTTTGGCCAAGATTGTCAACAAGTATTTGCACTTCGACATGGGTAAGTCGGTGAGTGTGGCGGGTGCCATCATCTGCCTCACGGCTTTCGCCATCAACCCCTTCCAGATGGTCATCATTGGCCTCATCGCCACATGGATCAACGGCATGGTGGTGAATATGTTCACGGCTAACCTGAACCAACGCAAACGTGTCTGCATCGTCTCGAAGGACTACGACCGCATTCGTCATTACATCATTGACGAACTCCACCGCGGCTGCACCCTGTATGAAGTGATTGGTGGCTACACCAATGAAAAGTCCATCGAGCTGGAGTCACTGCTCACTAACGACGAGTTCTCGAAATTGATGGAATACCTTGGCAAGAACGAAATCAATGCCTTCACGACTGCCGGCAACGTCAGCGAAGTCTATGGTTTGTGGGCCAAAGACCGTCACCGTGCGAGAAAACACGCCGAGAAGCGATAATTACAAAAGTTTTCCTATTTTTGTGCCAAATTAAAAACAGCACAAAATGGAAAAGCTTTTAGACAAATTTTTGAGATACGTCTCTGTTGAGACAACCTCCGACGAGAATTCCGAATCGCAACCCAGCACCGCCAAGCAACTCAATCTTGTGGGAATGCTTCGCGATGAGTTGCAAGCTCTTGGCATCCCTGCCGAGTTGGACGAATATGGCTATGTGATGGCCACCATTCCCTCCAATGTCGACCGCGAGATCCCTGCCATCGGCTTCATAGCCCATGTGGATACCTCGCCGGATGCTTCGGGAGCCGACATCAAGCCGCAGATCATCCCCAACTACGATGGAGGCGACATCGTTTTGAATAAGGATAAGAACATCGTGTTGCGTGTTTCGGAGTTCCCTGAGATGGCGCAATACAAGGGCCAGACGATGATCACTACCGACGGTACGACCCTGCTCGGCGCCGACGATAAGGCTGGCGTGGCCGAGATCATGTATGCTGCACAGTATATGATGGAGCATCCCGACTTCAAGCATGGTGAGATCAAGATCGGCTTCACGCCCGACGAGGAGATTGGTCGTGGTGTGGTGAAGTTTGACGTGAAGAAGTTCGGTGCCAAATATGCCTACACCATGGATGGCGGCGAAATCGGCGAGTTGGAGTATGAAAACTTCAATGCCGCAGGTGCCAAGATCCACATACAAGGCAGCAACATCCACCCCGGCTATGGCAAGGACAAGATGGTGAACTCCATGCTCATCGCCATGGAACTCAACGGTATGCTACCCGTGGAGCAACGTCCGCGTTTCACCCAAGGTTATGAAGGCTTCTTCCACTTGACCGAAATCAACGGCACGGTGGAGGAGACCACGATGTCGTACATCATCCGCGACCATGACCGCGCTAAGTTTGAGGAAAAGAAAGCCCTGATGACCTCGGTGGTGGAGTTCCTCAACAAGAAATATGGCGATGTGGTGAAGCTGGAACTGAAGCACCAGTACTACAACATGCGCCAAGAGGTAGAACCTCATTTCTTCATCGTGGAGAGAGCGATTAAGGCCATGGAGATGGCCAACATCAAGCCGAAAGTGCAGCCCATCCGTGGCGGTACCGATGGCGCCAACCTCTCGTTCATGGGTCTGCCTTGCCCCAACATCTTCGCCGGCGGTCACAACTTCCACGGCAAGTTGGAGTATGTGCCGCTTGAGAGTATGATGAAGGCTTCGGAGGTGATTCTGAACATTATCACCCTGTTCCAAGCGGAATAATAAGCGGCCGGTATGAAGGCGATGACCTTGGGTAAGCGGCAGAAAAACATCACGCTGGCATCGGTATTTACCGTTGCCGGCGTATTGTATTGCCTTATATCCTTGGTTAACCATTTCCTTTTCAAGACGTATGCGCTTGACTTGGGGCTTTACACCCATGCGATGTACGACTACGTGCACTTTCGCGTCGACGACTGTAGCATGTTTAAGGATGTGCCTCAACGTGTTCTCAGCGACCATTTCGACTTGTATCTGGTCCTCTTTTCGCCGATGATCTATTTGTTTGGGACCTACACTTTGCTTGTCATTCAAATAGTGTCGGTTTTGTTGGGCGGCTGGGGCGTATACAAACTGATTGGGCTTTATACCGATGATGACTGGATGCCATTGTTTGCTAGTGCCGCTTTCCTCTTCTCGTTTGGTGTCATACAGCCTTTTGGCTTTGACTACCATTCCAATGTGGTGACGGCCATGTTGTTACCCTGGCTACTTTATTTCATCAAGCAGGGAAGGTATGGCATGGCTACTTTGTTTGTTGTTTTGTTTGTCATCGGGAAGGAGAACATGTCGTTGTGGCTGCTTTTCGTCGTGATGGCCTTGATGTGGGATTACCGAAAAGACAAACGGGCGCTTTGGCATTTGTTGGCCTATGCGGTCTTTTCCATAGCTTACTTTTTCATTGTCAATATGATAGTGATGCCGAAATTAGGCGGCAATGGAGGAGGATTCGCCCGTTATGCCCATTTGGGTGATAACTATTTGGACATCGCCAAGAATTTGCTGATGAATCCAGGAGAGACCATCCGATTGCTGTTTGTCAACACGAATGGTTTGCCGCGCTTTGATGGCGTGAAGGCGGAGTTCTATATTTGTGCCTTGACCACAGGGCTGGTGCTGACCTTTTTGAAACCCAACTATCTGATCATGCTGATTCCTTTGATTGGGCAGAAAATGCTTTCCATCGATGGCATGTTTTGGGGCATTTCGGTCCAGTATTCGGTAGAGTTCATGCCGGTTGTCGTCATTTCGTCGTTTTTGGTCATTATCAGATTGAAGAAGCAGGCATGGCGGTTGGCTGTGGCAGGTGCATTGCTTTTGTCCGTAATCCTCACCACTTTTTATACCATCGGTGTTCCCAAAGCCTATGTCAATCCTGAAAATATCTGCGTGTATCAAGGAAGGCATTATAAACAAAGCCGTTTCGATGCTCAGTATGCCCGTGAACTCATTCGTCAGATACCTGACAATGCTTCTGTGGCTGCTGCTTCGATGTTTGTGCCGCATTTGGCATTGCGTGACGAAATTTACGACCTAGGCTATCGTCCCAATCCTCATGCGGATTATGTGCTAATCACCCAGGATTGTTTTGATAAAATGGTGCATTGGAAGAAGGCGTTTCCCGACCGTGATGCGTATGAAACGGTAGCCACCGATGGGACGATTTATCTGCTTCGTCGCAAACAACCTTGAGCTTTATTTGCTGTAGTAGTTGATAATGAATGGGAACGCGTCTCGCTCTTGTTCCAAATGGAAGCCTTTTCCTCCCAAATACTCATTTAATCCATGGATTGGAAAGTCCTTGTGATAGGGTAATACCACGCGGTCATAGGTGGCAAAATCGGCCGTCTGGTAATTGCAGTCGTAATAGTAGCCTTGTCCAAGCAGGTAGTTTTGGAACGCGCAATAATCGAGGGGTTGGCTTTGGGCTCGGAAAATCTCGTGGTTTTCATCCAGATAATAGGTGAACTGCTTGTCGAAATACTCGGGCAGGATGACTAAGGCATCTTCTTTCTCTTTCGCTTCAACCAAATGATTGACAATAGGCTTGACATCGTATTGCCATCCGCTAAAGTGTTTGGTGGAACTGTCGGGCGAACAAGAAACAGCCATGGCCACGGCAAAGACGCCAATGAGCGAAAGTCCGATTGCTTCTCTCTTGGGAAACAACGCGATGCAATAGGCGGCAATGGAAAGATAGAAGAGCGGGAAGAGGAAGTAGAAATAACGGTCGAGGAAAAAGCCGGTAAAGAAGGAAAGCACAAACGAAACCAAGAGCGGAACCACCCAAAGCAAGGTAAGGATGCCGATGTTTCCGAGTTGTTGCTTCTTTCGGAAGGTGCTGACAATCAGTTTAATGAAGATGACGACAAGAATCACTATGGCCAAGACCGTCGTGACAGGCACGTTGCACATCCGCCAGAGGAAGTCATAGAGGGCTTCGGGGCTGGTGGTCTTGGCAATCCAGGTGCCGTTGACGCCCGAGTCCATGAAACGCCTGAACAGCACTGGAAACATCGGGATGAACAACAGCACAAGTACTGCCGCATGGATCAGATAGGGCTTCCAAATCTTTTTCCTTATGGGTTTGATACTCAATGCGATGATGAATTCCATCACGATGATCCAGACGGAGAGGTAATGCCCGTACATGAGCATCAGGTTGACGAGGGTCAACAAGATGAATTTGAAGGCCTTGGGGCGATGGATGCAACTGATGAAAAGAAAAACCGAGCTTGCCGTGGCAAACCCAATAAGGCTATAGACCCTACAATCGTGTGCCAGATAGATGGAAAAAGTAGAGAAACAATAGAACAGGGAGGCGGCAAGACCAGCCAACCTATGGATGTGCTTTTCACCGAGCAAATAAATCGGTATAACAGTCAAGACGCTGAAAATGAGCGATAAACTGCGGATGGCCACTTCAGAGATACCGAAGAGCTTCACCCAGAAATGCAACATCAGTTCCCATAATGGCGGGTTGTCGCCTTTGCTCAGCAACCGTACGATGTCGGGCAAGCTTTGCAGGGAGATATGGAGGGAGAAACTTTCGTCGTAGCCCAGGTCGGTCTTACCCAAAAACCAGATGCGAAGCACGGCCGCTATGACGAGCAATACCAAGCATTCAAGGATGGTTTGGCGTTTGTTGGGTGTTGGCAATGCTTTCATGGCTTTGGGGTTATTTCTTCTTCGCTAGCGTTTCTTGGACCGACGGCTGCATATAAACCAAGCCTTTGCAGGCATAGACGAAGAAGTTCTTGGTGGGTCTGCCGCAGCGTTCGATGGTGATGGTGTCAATGGGCTCAATCGATTCGAATCCGCCTGGGTAGAGCCCGTTGGGGTTCTTCAGATAACGGCTGTCGGTGATGAACCAGAAGTCCTCTCCTTTTGTGAATCCGCCTCTTTCACCGTTGATCCACAGGTATTTGTGCAGTTTCTCAAGATAGCCGACCCCCATCACTTTCATGCCCAGGGGGCGTGCCACATAGTAATCCAGGTTGGCCAAGGGGAACCATTCGTCGCCCACGATGCCGTCTTCTTCCTTCATCACGCCTTCGGCGATTTTTTGTTCTCGCAAGGCGGCGAATTTCGTCTCGAGTTGCTCCCAGCCGTACATGTCCAAGGTGAAGTCGTTGCGCCCCAGCATCTCGGGCTCGGTGTGGCGGTCGAGCGGGATGAATCCCGTGTTGATTTCGATGACGCCGAACACGACCGTAAACACCACGACACCTAATGCCGCCACAATGGACTTGGGGATGGCAAAACGCCCTTCCGATGGCTCGTGTTTCGTGCTTAACATGCAGGCTGTCAGAAGGCACAAGAGGCAATAGGCTGGGGCGTTCCAGTGAGGCAACGTCGGGCGGGTGAGCGAGAAGAACAGAAACACGAAAATCAAGGGCAGGGTTATGCAAAGCACCAGCCGAAGCGGGCCTTTGTCCATACTGATTCTCCCTTTGAAGGCGGCGACGATAGCCATGATGGCCAGGACGAAATTCACGGGGTTGTTGTAGAACAGTTCGCCGGCCAGTTCAGTGCCGAAGGTGGCGGGATTGAGGACATGGCCTCCTACACGGTCGCCATGGAATCGGAAGCTGATGAAGTCGTTTTGGAGATTCCAATACAGGATGGGCAGGCAACAGAGGGCTGAAATCAGCAAGGCGAGATAAAGGTAGGGGTTTTTGAGCTGCTTGCGGTTGAATAATAGAATATAAAGTCCCATGCCGACCCATAGGAAAATGCCTGAATACTTGGAAAGCATAGCGAGGCCAGCGAATAGTCCGAAAAGAAGCAAAAACTTAGGTTGCTGAGCCTGTCGAAGCACCGTTTTAGAATCTGTCGGCCCTTCGACGGGCTCAGGGACCTTGACCTTCAAATACTTGATAGCCATCCATGCGGCTAATAGCCAAAACAGCATCAGTGGGGTGTCGGGCATGATGAAGACACCCGTGATGACGAAGGCATAGATCGAGGCGGTGTAAAGCAATGCGGCATAGAGTCCCGTTTGTGCGTTTTTGATTTCTTTCCCGAGGCGGAAGACGACATAGGTGCTGGCGGTCATGAAGACAATGGAGGCCAAGCGGATGAAGAACTCGCTGTCGAGCAATAAGTTAAGGCTGAAGAGCTGGATGACCCAACCCACCATGGCAGGGTGGTCGAAATGGCTCCAATCGGGGTAGAGGGCGTATGTCCAGTAGTAGACTTCGTCGTTGCCAAATTCGATGGAGGCCGCCGCAATGCCTCTCACAACCGCGCTGATAGCCAAGAGCCAAAAGAGGATGCGATTGATTTTCTTATCGTTGTTTTCGACGAGCATCATGCTTCTTTCTCCTTGGCTTTTTTGATGAGGTACCAAATGAGGGCTACGAAGGCCACGACATAGACGAGCCAATACAGACCCGTCTGTGCATAATTGATGTAGTCCAAACGCTGGTCATTGAGTTCGGGCGAGGGATGCCGCGTGACGGGGTTGAGGTAGAGGAAATTCCTGCCGTTCAGGTCGATGCGCGTGCGGACGTAGGTGTCTTCGGGTTGGATGACGTAATAGGCTGTGGGGATGTCCACCTCGGTTTTCAGCACCTTCCCGTCTTGACCGATGAACTGCACCTCCTTCATGGTCTCTGCCGAAGTGCGAATCATCAGGGTGTCGCCAACCAACTGGGCCTGAGTGAGATAGTCCAAAGAGCGGGCGTCTTTGATCTTGTGTTCGAGGGTGAGGGGATAATAATACCAGTTGTCGAACTCCACGGCATAGCACAAGCCTTTGTCCAAGGCGTCGTAGACGTGTTCCTGGTCGAGGTCGGGCGTGTTGATCATGGTCAGGTTGCGGCACACCTCATGTTCATTTGTTATGTCGTGTGTGTCGTCGTCGCCGAGGGCATACACGCGATGGCCGTTGGAGAGGGCTTTGTCCCAGTGCTCGAAGGCGTTGCCGTAGGGGTTGAGTACCTCAAGCAGGCGGTAGTTGCTCAAAAGCATCATCTCATTCACCTTATATCCTGTCGTGAACGAGGCGTGGGCAGGCATAACGAAACGACAACGCTCGCCCAGCTTATTGATCATGTGCTGCTTCATGTTGAGGTTCTGCATGAAGGGGAAGTCGGGCCAATACACCTTCTCGGCTCCGATGCAGATTTGGTGCGTCTTGCGGAAGAGGCCGTAGCCATGTTCGTAGGCGGGGATATAACTTTCTTTTTCGGCCCCGTGTGCGTTGATGCCCATATAATCAGAGATGCCGTAATGGTCATAGCCTAGCGCCTGATACACGCTGTCGATGAGCACCTCCTTGCTCTTGCGCCCGTTGGTGAGCCCGAAATACCTGCGCGAGTGGCAATGGAAGTGGTATTTCTTCCATTGGTCGGGATTCATGTCCTGATAAGGATTGTAAAGGTATTCGCCACTGAAAGGCCTCGGCTCCTTGAAACTGTAGGTGGGCACGGAGAGATAGACGTATAATATCACCAACAGCAAAGCGATGCCGATGCTGGCCATCACCCTGCCGAAATAAAACCAGAAACCATGTTTTTGTTTCCCTTTGTTCATTTTTTGTTATTTTGGAGCAAAACTAAGAAAATTCCGATGATTTAAGGTATGGCAATCAATTTCTTTTTGGCAATCAGGCGGTTGTAGCGTTCAAGCACCTCACCGACTACATCTTCCCAAGAGCGTACGATGGAAAGTGAGGCTTGCACGCCTACGCGGTGCACCCGTTCCGGATCGTGAATCAACTCGCGCAATCGCTTGGCGAAGGCATCCAAGTCGTTGGGAATCAGAAAACCATTCTCATTATCGGTGATGATGGAGGCTGCAGTGGCAGTTTCCACCATAACGGAAGGCGTTTGCAGCGCCGCAGCCTCTTTGACGACCAAGCCGTCAGTGTCGTAAAGCGAGGGGAATAGGAATAGGTCAGCCGCTGCATAATATTGTTTGATAACTTCGCGCTCAGTGACGGTGCCCACAAAAGTGACTTGGCTTTCGAGGTCTTTTTCTGTCACCATTTCCTTCATCGCATCAGCTGCGTAGCCGTTGCCGACAAAATACATCTTGAAATTCGTATCTTTCACTTTTTCAAGGGTTTCGATGATGAGACGGACGTTTTTCTGCCAGATATGCTGTCCAACGAAAAGGCAAACGAAGTCGTTGGGAGCAATGCCTAACTTCTTTCGTGCCTCAGCGAAATAGGTCTCTGGATAGTCGGCCACAAGGTCGCTACCATTGGGCACAACCTCCACATTGCCTTTGAATCCGTAGTCTTTAATTACGTCTTTTACAGAGGCTTGTGGCACCCAAACCTCATCCGCGCGTTCATAGAAACTGACGATGCGCTTGATGATTTGTTCCACGACAGCTTTGGAAGGAATAGTTTGGCTGAAGTCATCGCGGTATTTGGAGTGGAATGTGGCCACCATAGGGATATTGAGCCTTTTGGC